>TARA_R110002072_G_scaffold23321_1_pt1 | contig 39680 bp, 34 predicted proteins | sample TARA_R110002072 | Tara Oceans TARA_R110002072 (sample SAMEA4397118) | marine metagenome | biome: Polar Biome; feature: [SRF] surface water layer (ENVO:00010504); material: water (ENVO:00002006), including particulate matter (ENVO:01000060) such as... | depth 5 m
TATTATACATATTTATAAAGCTTGGGGAGAAGGTCAAGAATATAAGTTTCCTGAAAATGAAGTAAATGCTATTAATAGAATAGGTTCTATACCAATGATAACTTGGGAACCTTGGTTTGGTAAATTTTCTCAAGAAAACTTCCCGAAAATTAAAGCTCCAGAGCAAAGAGATAATCATGGATTAACAGCTGTTGCAGAAGGTCATTATGATAAATACATAAAAGAATGGGCAAAAGAAGCTGCTAAAGTTGGCTATCCTATTTATTTAAGAGTTGGTCATGAAATGAATGATCCATATCGTTATCCTTGGGGACCTCAAAATAATGATCCATCAGAATATGTTGCTGCATTTAAACATGTTAGAGATGTTTTTGAAGAAGTTGGTGCTAAAAATATTATATGGGTTTGGAGCCCACATTTAACATACGGAAAATTTAATGAATATTACCCTGGAACCGATTATGTAGATGTTGTTGCAACAGGGGCTTTAAATTATGGTACAAGTACAAGCTGGAGTGATTGGTGGACTTTTGAGCAAATTTTTGGAAATTATTACGAGCAATTAGCTTCTTTTTATAAACCAATTATGATTGCCGAGTTTGGCTCTTTAAAACCTGGAGGAAGCAGAGCAAAATGGTTTGGAGATACTTTTGAAAATTTTTACACCAAATATCCTTATGTAACTTCTATTGTGTTTTTTCATTATTCAAGTGATCCTTCTACTACATACAAAGCTGTAAGCTGGTATATAAAAGATGATCAAGAAGTAACAACAGCAATTAAGAATGAATTAAAAAAATGGGATCCAAGCATAAAGCAACCAGATATGCAATAACTTTTATTTATACATTTTTAAATAAAATCTTTTAACCAATAAAATAACGATAGTAATTTAAAATTACTATCGTTATTTTTATTCATTAGTATGTCTTAGAGTAAAAACATGAAACTAAAATGTTTTTTGTAACTTTAAAGCAAAAACTACGTCTAATATATTTCTATCTTACAAATATCAAAAAATGAAAATTTTAGAATCTACTTTTTTTTCAGAAGTTGAATTACCAATACAACTGAATATTTCCTTTAAAAAAGTTTTTAGCTTTTTTGAGAAATATGCTCATTTAGACTATCATACGCATCCTTTTCATAAATCTTCTTTAGTGTTTATTAAAGAACTAGAGAAATATCCTGAACTTAAAGATGGCTTTTCAGATTTAAAACTATTAGAAAAATATTACGATCAAATAAATATTTTATTAGAACCTTTATTTCCAGAAGCTCTACTATCAAACGAAATTAAAGCGGCTACAGTACCATTTTCATTTACCTCTTTTAAATTTACAACTCGTTTTGAGGATATTTTAGAAAATGCAGGAAAAGATTATCAATTAACTGTTAGAAATTTTGAAGAAAACGATATGTATATTATTGCATGTACGTTTATTTTAGAATATGTGTATAATTATAAAGTTGATACAAAAAGACCTTTTTATTTTGATATTCCTGATAAAAATTTAGGAACAATGAAATATTATAGAGCAGCTTTTAATGGTGATTTTTCTGAAATTTATGCCACTGAAAAAGCTCCAAAATTAACCGAAAAAGATTTTAAAGAATTACTCAACAATTTTGATAATATAAATATTTGGAGAGAAAAATTTCCTAAAGATAGTTACATTTTTAAAGGCTTTGGCATCATAAATTTGTTTGATGTTACAGCTGAGGAAATGATTTCATCAATCAAAGCAAATTTATTAGCTGGTGATGATAATTTAATATATAAACTTCAAAATAACTTAAGAGATTTTTATAGCCTCAAAGATTTACTTTTAGGATATTCTATTTTCGATAAAGTAAGTTCTAAAGTTTGTGAAACGATTGTAAAAAAATCGAGTAGCTTAATACTTAAAAATGCAGAGGAAATTAATTGCGACAACTCTTATTTCTGTAGCAACTTTATACAAAAAGTATTTAAAGATCATGAAACTTTTATAATTTCTGATGTTAATAATTATGGATTAAAAACGAATAAAAATCCTTTTTATCAAAATTTATACGATTCTGGAATACAAAGTATTATCATCATACCAATAAAAGCAACTAATAATGGAGATTTAGCATTATTAGAAATTGCATCACCAAGAGCATATGATTTAAACTCTGTAAATATTAATAAATTAAAAGATATAATTCCTGTTTTTGAAGCCGCTGTTAAAAGAACATCAGAAGAACGCCAAAATGTTTTAGAAGCAACTATTCAAGAAAATTATACATCGATACATAAATCAGTAAAATGGCGTTTTTATGAAGCTGCTGAAAAATATCATTTAGAATCTCAAACAAATGAGAATGCTAAATTAGATGAAATAGTTTTTAAAGATGTGTATCCTTTATTTGGTCAAAGTGATATAAAAGGGTCTTCAGAGGCGAGGAATACTGCTATTCAAGAAGATTTAATTACACAACTAACATTAGCTATTAATGTTTTTAAAGATGCTTGCAAAGCAGAAGAACTTCCTATTTACAAAGAATTAATGTTTAGAGTAGCATCATTTTTAAAAGATGTTAAAGATGGTTTAAATGCAGGTGATGAGGTAAATATTCTAGACTTTTTAAATCGTGAAATTTACCCTGTTTTTAATCATATTAAAAAAATGAATGCACAATTAGCCATTAAAGTTAATGTGTATATGAATCGTTTAGACAAGGATTTAGGCGTTGTTTATGAGAGAAGAAAAGAATATGAAGATAGTGTTACATTACTAAACGATAAACTGGCTTCTTATATTGATAAAAAACAAAAGCAGGTTCAGGAAATGTTTCCTCATTATTTTGAAAGATACAAAACAGATGGTGTAGAATACAACATGTACATTGGGGCATCTATCACCAAAACAAGAGTTTTTAACGAAATTTATTTATTTAATTTACGTTTGTGGCAATTGCAAACTACTTGCGAAATGGAGAATATTGCCTATTCTCTTCGTAAAAAAATGAAAAATGAGTTAAGAGTAGCTTCCTTAATTTTAGTACATAGTAATTCTATGGCTATTAAATTTAGAATGGATGAAAAGCAATTTGATGTTGATGGAGCTTATAATATTCGTTATGAAATTATTAAAAAACGAATTGATAAAGCTTTTATAAAAAATACTGAAGAACGTTTAACTGTACCAGGTAAAATAGCAATTGTATACTCACAAGATAAAGATGCTTTGGAGTATATTAAATATATAAACTTCTTACAATCTAAAAAACAATTAGGTAAATTAGAGTTTTTAGAATTAGAAGTTTTACAAGGTGCTTCTGGCTTAAAAGCTTTGCGAGTAGAAGTTATTTACCAAGAAGATTTCGACGAGAAAAAAGTAATTACTTTTAATGATTTAATTAAAGAAATAACTAATTAAACAACCATTTCTTGAAAATAAAAAGAAAAAGCAAAAGCTAAAACACTTACTATAATACCTGTCATAAAAACGGTATAAGTAATTCTTAATAACTTATATTTTCTATTTAAAACTAATCCTAAAAAGTATAAATCTTTAGTTAAAGATCCATATAGGTAATCTCTATCTTGCATCATTTCACTAATCCCCCATTCAAAATCTTCTAATTTCATTTGATGAAAATTACCAAAAAACAATAAGTTAACTTTCTTATTTGCAACATCTTCTTTCGTAAATTTACCTTCAGTAACATTTGGTCTTGTTGCTAATATTGATAAAACTATAGAAATTACTGTAAATATTATAAAAATAATACTTGGTATAAATAAATGAGAATTAGATGGATTGTCTAATTTTGGAAGTAAACTAGAAAGCGCCAAAGAAACAATAATTGCATTTACCGAAAGTAAAATATTGGCTTTGGTATCTGCAATATCACTTAAGGTAATATGATTTCTCAAAGCTACTCTAAACATTGTTTCTACACCTCTTTCTGGTACAAGACTCTTGTTTTTCTTTATGTTTAAAGCCTCTTCTTTTTGCTGAAATTTCTTATTATCTTTTTTAAATTTCTTTTGATTTTTTAATATTTTAGATAAGTTTTTCTCTTTATCCTTAGTCCAATTTTTTAAAGCATAATCTGTATAATAACGATGTTTTTGCGTAAAAAACGATAAATTTAAAGCAATCCATTCCTTATTTTTATACTTTTTACCCAAAACTAACTCCCACTCTTTTCTTAACAGAGAATTATAATTAAAAAAATCTTTAGACGCTAAATGAGCAGCGTCTGCATCTCTTAAAATCTTCTCTAAAATAGTTTTCGGTACAGAATTCATTTTAGTAGCTAAAATAAGTTCTGTAATTGTTTGTAATCTATCTTCAGATAAATTATGCGATTTTAAAAAATCAACAGCAATTTTAACACTTTTTTCTTCGTGATTTTCTCCACTCTCTATAAAACCAACATCATGAAACCAAGCTGCAATTTCTAAATTTTCCACATCAATTACAGAAACCTCTAAATTTTCAGAAATTTCTTTCACATTCTCTACAACTCTCTGTGTATGAGCTAAGTTATGATACAGATAATTTGAGTGTAATTTTTCACTCAAAAGACTATTCACATATTTTTCAATCTCTACAATTAATGCGCTCATGGTATAATTTTTAACAAAAATAAACAAATAATTTTATCTATTTTATTGTAAATTTAAAGTTCAAATGTAAGAATATTTAGTTGATAGTTATCTGTAAGATGATAACTGTTTTTTCGACTAAATTTTAAAGGAAACCTTATTAATTTAGAAAAGAGAAAACAATATGTTAACATGGAAAGATGTAATTAGTTTTGCAACTAAAGGAAACCCAACTCCAGATAAAATAATTCAAAAAACTGAGAAAGAATGGAAAGCTCAATTAACACAAGAGCAATTCAGAATTACAAGATTAAAAGGAACTGAAAGACCACATTCAGGCGAATTATGTAGTATTTATGATGAAGGGCAATACAACTGTGTGTGTTGTAATACACCGCTTTTCGATTCTACCATTAAATTCGAATCTAGTTCTGGTTGGCCAAGTTTTACACAACCAATTAAAGAAAATGCTATAAAATATGTGAAAGACACAACTTTAGGCATGATTAGAGTTGAAGTGCTTTGCAATACTTGCAATGCTCATTTAGGACATATTTTTCCTGATGGACCAGAACCTAGTGGTTTGCGCTATTGCATAAATTCTGAATCGATGGTTTTAGACACAAAATAGATATTCCAAAAACAATAAGGGCTTTAAACCCATTGCTAAAAATATAAAATGAGTAAAAACATACAAATTGCCACAATTGGTGGTGGCTGTTTTTGGTGTACAGAAGCAGTTTTTCAAAAAGTAAAAGGCGTAGAAAAAGTAGTTTCTGGCTATGCAGGTGGTAATGCTCCAGGCAAACCAACCTATAGAGAAATTTGCTCAGGTTTAACTGGTCATGCAGAAGTTATTCAAATTACTTTTGATGCAAATGTGCTGTCATATCAAGATTTATTAATCATTTTTATGACTACTCACGATCCTACAACCTTAAATCAACAAGGTGCAGATAGAGGAACTCAGTATAGATCTGTTATTTATTATCATGATGAACATCAACAAAAAATTGCAGCAGAAGTTTTAAAACAAGTTCAGGAAGTTTATTCCAATAAAATTGTGACTGAACTAAGTGCTTTACCAACTTTTTATGTAGCTGAAAAAGAACATCAAAATTATTATAGAGATAATACAAGACAAGGATATTGCACCTATGTAATTGAACCAAAATTTGCGAAATTAAGAAAATTACATGCTGATAAATTAGCATAAATTATTACAAACAAACGCTTCAAATTTCTAAAACTTGAAGCGTTTTTAAAATATATATTTTTGAAACTAAACTTAAAAAATACATTTACAGAAAATTTGCCATCGGATAAAATTCTTGAAAACTCAAGAAGACAAGTTCCTGAAGCTGTTTTTAGTTTTGTAGAACCCAAAAAAACTGCAAATCCAAAAGTGTTACACATTTCTGATGAAATGCTTCAAGAACTTGGAATTACCAAAGAAGAATCCAACTCTGAATTCTTTAAAAATATAGTTACAGGAAACGAAATTTATCCGAATACAAAGCCTTTTGCGATGTGTTATGGAGGACATCAATTTGGCAATTGGGCAGGACAATTAGGAGATGGAAGAGCCATTAATTTATTTGAAGTTGAGCATCAACATAAAAACTGGAAAGTACAATTAAAAGGCGCAGGCGAAACTCCATATTCAAGAACGGCTGATGGTTTGGCAGTTTTACGATCTTCTGTAAGAGAGTATTTATGTGCAGAAGCCATGTTTCATTTAGGTGTGCCAACCACAAGATCTTTATCTTTAAGTTTGTCTGGAGATAACGTTTTGAGAGATGTTTTATATGATGGAAATCCTGCTTATGAAAAAGGTGCCATCGTTTCTCGAATTTCGCCAAGCTTTTTACGTTTTGGCAATTATGAAATTTTTTCAGCAAGAAAAGATGTAAAGAATTTAAAGGTTTTGGTTGATTATACCATCAAACATCATTTTCCACATTTAGGAAAACCCTCCAAAGAAAATTATATTAACTTTTTTAGAGAAGTTTCAGAACGTACTTTAAAGATGATTATTGATTGGCAAAGAGTTGGTTTTGTGCATGGTGTTATGAATACTGATAATATGTCAATCTTAGGTTTAACGATCGATTTTGGACCTTATGGCTGGTTAGAAGGTTTCAATTTTGGTTGGACACCCAACACAACAGACAGACAAAATAAACGCTACAGATATGGAAATCAGCCAAATATTGGGTTGTGGAATTTGTATCAACTTGCAAATGCTTTGTACCCAATAATTGAAGATGTTGAACCTTTAGAAGTTGTTTTAAATCAATATAAAGTAGATTTTGAAGCGCAATCTTTTGCAATGATGAAAAGTAAATTAGGTTTATTTGCTGATGATGAAAACGATCTAAACTTAATTCAAGCTTTGGAAGATAATTTGCAATTAGTAGAAACAGATATGACCATTTTCTTTCGTTTATTGAGCGATTTTTCTGATGTAAAAACGGGTTTTCATTTAATAGAAAATGCTTTTTACGATTTAGAAAATATAACTGACGAAGTAAAAATGAGATGGATTAATTGGTTTGAAATTTATCAAAATAGAGTAGCAAAGGAAACAATTTCATCCGAAGTAAGAAAAACAAAAATGGATTTAGTAAATCCTAAATATGTGTTGCGAAATTACATGTCTCAATTAGCAATTGATGCTGCAGATAAAGGCGATTATTCTTTGATTGATGAATTATATCAACTCTTAAAAAAACCTTACGATGAACAACCAAAATACCAAAAATGGTTTGCAAAAAGACCTGAATGGGCTAGAAATAAAGTAGGTTGCTCCATGTTATCTTGTAGTTCATAAATTTTTCCTGCAAGGTTTCAAAAACTTTGTAGGTATATTTAATACAATAAATTATAAAAATAAAACGTATGAAAGCAATTTGGAACGACGAAATTATTGCTGAAAGTAAAGACACAATTGTAGTAGAAAACAATCATTACTTTCCTGAAAACAGCATTAAAAAAGAATATTTTATACCAAGTACAACAAGAACAGTTTGCCCTTGGAAAGGTGAAGCTTCTTATTATACAATTGTTGCAAATGGCAAAGAAAATAAAGATGCAGCTTGGTTTTATGGTAGACCTTTTGAAGCTGCAAACAACATAAAAAATTATGTTGCATTTTGGAAAGGTATAAAAATTACAGACTAATATGAATTTAGGATTAGGAACAGCAGCTTTAGGAAGGCCTCAGTATATTAATGTTCGTCAAAATGATGTTGACAATTCTGATTTAGCAGCATTCAGAAAACAAAGTTTTCAGGTTTTAGAAGACGCTTATAATGCTGGAATTAGATATTTTGACACAGCTCCTGGTTATGGTTTGGCTGAAGAATTAGTGCTAGATTGGTTAAAAACAAAAGATGATAATTCCATTGAAATTGCAACAAAATGGGGCTATACTTACACTGCAAATTTTAATGCAAATGCAACTGTTCATGAAGTTAAGGAACACAGTTTAGCAAAGTTAAATGAGCAATGGAATTTCTCAAAACAACTCCTGCCCTATTTAAAAGTATATCAAATTCATTCTGCAACCTTAGAAACTGGCGTTTTAGAAAACCAAGAAGTTTTAAAACAATTGGCTTTTTTAAAAAAGGAATACAATCTAAAAATTGGTTTGACAACCACAGGCACAAATCAGGTTGATGTTATAAAAAAAGCGCTAAATGTTTTTGTTGATGGCAAACAATTATTTGATATTTTTCAAGTAACTTATAATTTTTTAGAGCAAAGTTTACTAGAAATTATTGATGAACTTCATCAACAAAATAAAGAAATTGTTATTAAAGAAGCTTTGGCAAATGGACGCGTTTTTAGCAATAAAAGCTATACTCATTATCAAGAAATGTATGCATCTTTAGAAAAATTATCAAAAAAACACAAGGTTGGTATTGATGCAATTGCTTTAAAATTTTGTGAGCAAACTATACCTAAAAGCACAGTTTTAAGTGGCGCAAGTAATGTTAATCAGTTAAAAGAAAATTTAAAAATAAATTCTTTTTCGCTTTCTGCTGAGGATGTAAATCTTCTAAATTCTTTTAAAACTGATGCTGAACATTATTGGTCTGAAAGAAAAAACTTAGAATGGAATTAATAAAAATAGCTTTTGGAGGTGGTTGTCATTGGTGTACAGAAGCCGTTTTTCAATCTTTAATTGGTATAGAAAAAGTGGAACAAGGTTGGGTTGCATCCACAGCAAAAAACAACACATTTTCTGAAGCTGTAATTGTATATTTTGATGAGAATAAAATCGATTTAAAAACATTGATTCAGATTCATTTATCAACACATAAAAGCACAAGCAATCATTCTTTTAGGAACAAATATCGTTCTGCAATTTATTATGTTGATACTCATCAGCAAGAAAAAAGTAAAGAAATTATTGAAGAATTGCAACCAAATTTTGATGCTAAAATTATCACTCAAATTTTAGAATTCAAATATTTTAAACCTTTTACAGAAGAGTTTCAAAATTATTATCAACAAAACCCACAGAAACCTTTTTGCGAAAAATACATCAATCCAAAATTGACTTTTTTATTAGAAAAATTCTCTAATCAAGTTGATAAAAGTAAAGTTTCTCATTAGAATTCGACTACCTAAAAAAACCAAAACAATGAATACTGTAAGATTGGAAATTGAAAATAGAAAAGGCTTAAAATTACAAGCGTATTTAGAATTGCCTGCAAACCAAAAACCAAATCATTTTGCCATTTTTGCACATTGTTTTTCTTGTAATAGTAATTTTAATGCTGTAAAAAACATCAGCAGATCTTTATCAAATCATGGTTTTGGCGTTTTACGTTTCGATTTTACAGGTTTAGGAAAAAGCGAAGGCGAATTTGCTGAAAGTCACTTTTCTGCAAACGTAGAGGATTTAATTGATGTAAATAATTATTTAGCAAAACACTACAAAGCACCAGAATTATTAGTTGGGCATTCTTTGGGTGGAGCAGCTGTAATTGTGGCAGCATCAAAATTAGAAAATGTAAAAGCAATTGCAACAGTTGGAGCTCCTTCCACAGTAAATCATGTGACACATTTATTTTCTCATGGGTTAGAAGACATTCCAGAAAAAGGTGAAATTGAAGTGAAAATTGGTGGGAGACCTTTTAAAATTAATCAAGATTTTGTGAGCGATTTCAGCAAAACAGACTTACCAAAAATTATCAAAGAACTACGCAAACCTATTTTGGTAATGCATGCTCCTTTTGATCAAATTGTTGGGATAGAAAATGCGCATCAAATTTATAAAAATGCCATGCACCCAAAGAGTTTTATCAGTTTAGATGATGCAGATCATTTACTTTCAAAATCTTCTGATAGCGTTTATGTTGGGAATATGATTGGCACTTGGGTTGATAAATATTTCCCTCAAAAAGAAAACAAAATGATGCAAACTGATGGTGAGCAATTAGTAGCGCATTTAAACTTATTGCAAGACAATTTTACAACCTCTATTCAAACCAAAAAACACTCTTTTATTGCAGATGAACCTGCAACCATTGGTGGAGATGATTTTGGTCCTTCACCTTACGATTATTTGAGTGCTGGTTTGGCTGCTTGTACAGTTATGACTTTAAAAATGTATGCTGAACGTAAAAAATGGGATTTACAAGAAGTTTTCGTTTACATCACCTATTCCAAAAAGCATAGTGATGATTTAGGTTTAAATGTTGATAAACCAACACGTTTTGATCATCTTCAAAAAAAGCTAAAATTCGTTGGTAATTTGGATGATAAACAAATTCAACGTTTAAAAGAAATTGCTTCAAAATGCCCTGTTCACAAAACTTTATTAAGCACAACTCTTATCGATACTGAAATTATTGATTAAAGTTATTTTTATCAATTTGTGAGTTCGTGGCTAAAAAACCATCTAAAAATTCTTTAAAAAAATACAAATTTCAAAAATTCTGATATCTAAATAAATTGTAGTAATTTTAGCTACATCTCAAAATATCATTTTTTTGAGCATTGCTAACTTAAAACTATATGAAAAAATCTAAACTGTTATATGTAATACCCTTATTCTTATTAAGTGGTATTTTATTGGCTTCCAACTATTCAAAATCAACTTCAGAATATATTTCTTTGGATGAAAAAGCCATAAATTTATCAGAAAACAAAGACAACTTTAATAAAATGATGGATGTTTTAACACATCCAAGATGCATGAACTGTCATCCAAATGATAACGTTCCAAAACAAGGAATTGAAAGTCATCCTCATTATTTTGGAATGGAAGGTGGAGAAGATGATCATGGTTTTGAAGCTACAAAATGCACTACTTGTCATCAATCAGAAAATAACAATTATTCTGGAGTTCCTGGTGCTCCACATTGGGGTTTAGCACCTCAAAAAATGGCCTGGAAAGGTTTAACCAGAAAAGAAATTGCTGCTGTTATTTTAGATAAAAACAAAAACGGAGGTAAAGATTTAAAAGGAGTTGAAAAACATTTAACTGAAGATGAACTTGTTTTATGGGCTTGGAATCCTGGTATTGATGCTGCTGGAAACAAGAGAGAAACTCCGCCAATTTCTGAAGAAGAATTTAAAAAAGTTGTTAAAGAATGGATTGCAGATGGCGCAATAATTCCTGAAAATTAATGTTCTCGATACAAAATTTCTGAAAAATAAATTTCACTCGAACTGACATTTGAGATATAAATTAACAGTTAGAAATTATTCTAAACATCCAAATATCAATATAAATTAAGAATGTCACATTGAGCTTGTCGAAATGCAAATTGACTAAATTAACATCAAAAATCAAAGAATGAAAGTATCATTTAAAATAAATAATAAAGAAGTTTCTGTTGAGATAGAAGATGGCAATACACCTCTTTTGTGGGTTGTAAGAGATGTTTTAGATTTGAAAGGAACAAAATTTGGTTGTGGAAAAGCATCTTGTGGAGCTTGTACGTTACATGTAAATGATGTTGCAATTCGTTCTTGTTCTTATGCCGTTAAATTTGCAGAAGGTAAAAATGTAACCACTATTGAAGGTTTGGGTGATGCAGAAAATCCACATCCTGTGCAACAAGCTTGGATTGATGAAATTGTACCTCAATGTGGGTATTGCCAACCAGGATTTATCATGGCAACTGCTGCTTTGTTAAAAGAAAATGACAATCCTACTGATGAAGATATAGACAAAAACATCATTAATATTTGTAGATGTGCGACTTATTATAGAATGCGAAAAGCGATTCATAGAGCTGCTGAATTAACCAGAGCAACTAAAATATAAGATATGAGCAAAAATATATCACGTAGAAAATTTTTAGTGAGAGGTGGTTTAGGAACTTTAGGAGTTTTAGCAGTGGGAACTTATGTTCTGAGAAATCCAATTCGTAGACAAATTATCGATTTTGCAGACTCTTTTGTTTCACCATATTCAGGAACTGGAACTGAACCCAATTTATGGTTTGAAATCACAAAAGACAATACTGTAATGCTACATTCTCCAAAAGTAGAAATGGGTCAAGGAACGTTTACAGGCTTGGCTCAAATTGCTGCTGATGAATTAGACATCAACATGAATCAAATTCAAGTTATTGCAGCATCTACAGCAAGTGGTATTGTAGATGGTTTAGGAACTGGAGGCAGTTTATCTGTGGCTTCTATGTGGATGCCTTTGCGTGAAATGGCTGCTACAATGCGTGAAATGATTAAGATTGAAGCCTCTAAAAAACTAAATATTCCTGTTGAAAATTTGGTTACGAAAGATGGGATTGTTTCTGGCAATAATCAACAAATTAGTTATGTTGATGCTGTTAAAGATGTTACAGAATGGAAAATTCCTGATACTCCAAAATTAAAAGCAGTTAAAGACTATAAATTAGTCGGAAAACCAGTTGCTAGAATCGATTTAAAAGCAAAAGTTTATGGTGATGCTATTTTTGGAATGGATGCAGAAATGGACAATATGTTACACGCAGTTGTCATTAGACCAGAACATATTGGAGCAACTTTTAAAAGTGCAAATTTTGGCAAAGCTGAAAACATGCCTGGCATTGTAAAAGTGGTTCAAATTGATGATTGGATTGGTATTGTCGCTAAAACATATCCACAAGCTTTGGCTACAAAAATGGAAGTTGATGTTGAGTGGAACATTCCTAAAAAATGGACAGAAGAAGAAATTAGAACATTAATTTCTGTGGGAAGTGGAGATGAAATGATTGTTCAAAAAGAAGGAAATAATTTAGAAAATGATGATAAAGAGGTTCTAGAAATAGAATTTAAAAGTCCTTTAGGTGCTCATGCTCAAATGGAACCAAATGGTGCTGTTGCTTCTTATAAAGATGGTAAAGTAACTGTAATTCTTTCTACACAAGTTGTGGGAATTACGCAAAATCAAATTTCAAAAGCCTTAGATATTGATAAAGAAAATATCAATATTATTCCTACCTATTTAGGGGGTGGTTTTGGGAGAAGATTAAATACCAGCCATGCAATTCAAGCTGTACAGTTATCTAGAGAAGTTGGGCAACCTGTAAAGTATTTTTTCACTAGAAAAGAAGAATTTCAAAATGATATGTTTCGTCCACCAACGCATCATATTATGAAAGGAAAATTAAATAAAGAGGGTTTAATTGAAAATTTAGAACATCATTTTGCAAGTGGAAATGTGGCAATTGATTCTGCTTTATTACCAGATATTGCCAATAAAGTTTTAGGAGCAGATTTTGGTGCAATTAGAGGTGGAAGTATTCATTATTCTGCAATCGAAAATATAAGAGCTGTTCAATGGCACAAAACGTTACCTTTTGCTACAAGTTGGTGGCGAAGTTTAGGTTTATTAGCCAATACTTTTGCCATTGAAAGTTTTGTAGATGAATTGGCTCTGAAAGCAAATAAAAATCCGATTGAATTGCGTTTGGCACAAATTAAAGACAATGAAGAAGGAATTCGCTTAAAAAACGTCATCAAAAAAGCACAAAAAGAATCTAATTATTCTGATGCAATTGTTGATGGAAAAGCGATGGGTTTTGCCAGTTCTACTGATACAGGAACACCTTGTGCGCAAGTTGCAGAAGTTTCTATTGTAGATAACAAAATAAAAGTTCATAAAATAACCTGTGTAATGGATTGTGGAATTGCAGTAAATCCAGATCAAGTTAAAGCACAATGTGAAGGTGCAATGATTATGGCAATGAGTGCAGCAATGCACGAAAAAATGTACATTGAAGATGGGCAATTGCAACCCACCATTTTTGGACCTTATGATATGGGATTAATGAAACATTCACCTAAAGAAATTAATGTATTTTTATTGCAAGGAGTTGATAAACCTTTGCCTGTTGGCGAACCTCCTTTAGGACCCATTGCAGCTGCAATTGCCAATGCTGTAAGAAGATTAACAGGACAAAGATTAACAGAATTACCTTTAAAATTATCGGAAATTTATGATGTACGAATTTAAAGAAATAATAAATCAAGCAGTTATCAATCAACAAAAAGGATTGAAAAACGTGCTGGCCTCTGTCGTTTATTTAGAAGGTTCATCTTACAGAAAACCTGGAGTTAAAATGCTCATTTCTGAAGATTTAAATTCTGTGGGTGCAGTTTCTGGTGGTTGTGTAGAAAAAGAAATTATACACAGAGCAAACACTGTTTTTAAAGACAATCAACCAAAAATTATCACTTATGATGGTAGATACAGATTAGGTTGTGAAGGTATTCTCTATATTTTAATTGAACCTTTTTATATTTCTAATGATTTTTTAAAATCTTTTTTAAATGCAAATACAAAAAGAGAAGCTTTAAAAATTGATAGTTATTTTACAAAAGAAGATGAAGCTTTTGGCGATTTTGGTTCTGTTGTAACTTTTGAGAATCAGCAACAATTTACTTTTTCTGATTCTTTTAATCATCAACAAAAAAATGATGTAGCAGTTTTTACACAAATTTTAAAACCTGCTTTCAAGTTAATTATTATTGGTGGCGAACATGATGCTGTAAAACTGTGTAAAATCGCTGCTAATTTAGGGTGGGAAATAGAGGTAATTACCTCTGTAAAAGATTCCAAGGAGCTTAAAGATTTTCCTGGCGCAAATTCGGTTGTGGGAGATTCTCCAGAAACGATTCAATTTAAAGATATTGAAGAAAATTGTGCCATTGTAATTATGAATCATAGTTATGTGCAAGATTTAAAATACGTGGTAAAATTAGCTGAATACAAACCGAAATATATAGGCATAATTGGGTCACCTAAAAAGAGAGAACGCTTGTTTAATGAGCTTTTTGAGTTTGCTCCAGAAACAACTGAAGAATTTTTAGACTGCATTTATTCACCTGCAGGTTTGCATATTGGAGCAAAAACGCCAGAAGAAATCGCTGTTTCAATTATTGCAGAAATTTTGTCTGTCATCAACCAAAAAGAACCTTTTTCATTAAGAAAAATTAATGGTAAAATTCATTCACAACAATAGATTTCCTTTAGGTTTTTATCTAAAGGTTTCCTGTAAAATGTCTTTCCTGTAAAAACAGGAATCTAAAAATAAAAAGTTTTGATAATTGATTATTTTAGTTCAAATGAGTATACAAATTACAAAATCAAAATTATCTTAAAAATTATTTTTCAATGAAAAACATTGCTGTTTTAGTATTAGCTGCTGGCAAATCTTCTCGAATGAAAAGCATTAAACAGTTAGAGAAAATCAAAGAAAAAACACTTTTAGACATTACTTTAGAGAAAATAAAAAGTATCTTTTCAGAGTACATTTTTTGTGTTTTAGGTGCAAATGGGGATAAAATAAAACAAAAAATTTCTACAAAGAATATCAATTTCATCAACAATAAAAATTTTGAAACAGGTTTAAGTTCCAGTATTATTGCAGGAATTCATCACTTTAAAAATAATAATTTACATTTTGATAGTGTTTTTATCCTGCTTGCAGATCAACCAGCAATTGATGTTGATTATTTAAAATCGATGGTTTTTTTATCCGAAGAAAATAACCATAAAATTATTGCCTCTAAGTATGGAAACAAATTTGGAGTACCTGCAATTATCCCAAAAAAATATTTTAATGATTTAATTTTGATTGAGGCAGATAAAGGTGCAAAAGAGTTCATTAATCATCATAAAAATGATGTTCTTTGCTCAGAATCATCCACAAATTTATTAGATATAGATACGAAAGAAGATTTGAATAATTATAAAAAATCAATTTCGAAATAGTTAATTTTGCATTTATGAAAACACTCAAATATTTTATATATATTTCTATTGTAGTTTTATTGATTTCTGCTTGTGCAACAATAAAAATGCAGGTAACAGAAGGTCAAAATTTTGTTCCAAGAACAGATTCTTCTAATGTAATTCACTCTTTTTATTTAATTGGTGATGCTGGTAATTCTGATTTATATAGAAGAGATTCTGCTTTGTCTTACTTAAGTCAAGAAATTGCAAACGCAAAAAAGAATTCGACTTTAATTTATTTGGGTGATAATGTATATCAAAAAGGAATTCCAGAGGAAAATTCTAAAGAATACGAATTGGCAAGTCATCGTTTAAAAGTTCAAACTGATATTGGCAAAAAATTTCCTGGTAACACTTTGGTAATTCCTGGAAATCATGATTGGTATAGTGGTTTAAAAGGTTTAAAAAGACAAGAAAAGTTAGTTGAGGATGCTTTAGGTAAAAAAAGTTTTGAGCCAGATAATGGTTGCCCTTTAGAGAAAATTGAAATAAATGAAGATATTAATATTATTGTTGTAGATACCCATTGGTTTGTTACAAATTGGGATAATCATCCAGGAATAAATGACGAATGTGAGATAAAAACACGTGAAAAATTCTTTGAAGAATTAGAAGGGATGATCAAAAAATCTCAAGGTAAAACAACAATTTTAGCTTTGCATCACCCTATGTTTACAAATGGTCCTCATGGAGGTTATTATTCTTTTAAAAGCCACATGAAACCTTTGCCAATTATAGGAAGTGCTATAAATATTCTTCGTAAAACTGCTGGTGCTTTAGATGTAGATCAACAAAATGAAAAATACAATACCTTAAGAAAACGAGTTATTAGTTTGGCGCAACAAAACGAAAAGATAATTTTTGTTTCTGGTCATGAACATAGTATTCAATATATAGTTCAAGATAATATACCACAAATTGTAAGTGGATCTGGCTCTAAATTAACAGCAACAAAAAATGTAAATGGTGGTAAATTTTCTTACGGAACACAAGGTTTTGCAAGGTTAGATGTTTATAAAGATGGTTCTTCTACTGTACATTTTTATACAGCTAAAGATCGTAAAATTGTCTATGAAGCAAATGTGTTTAAAAAAGATAGTATCATAGAATATACCGATTTTCCGAATGCTAAATTATCTGAAAAAGAAGCCTCTATTTATACAGATCAAGAAGTTACAAAAGGAAAATTTTATAATTTACTTTGGGGAAAAAGATACCGAAAATATTTTGGTCAAAAAGTAAATGCACCTACTGTAAATTTAGATACTTTACATGGTGGTTTAAAACCTGTTAGAAGAGGTGGAGGACATCAATCTAAAACTTTGCGATTAGAAGACAAAGAAGGTAGAGAATACACAATGAGAGCTTTACGAAAAAACGCTGTGCAATATTTGCAAGCTGTTGCTTTTAAAGAACAATATGTAGAAGGGCAATTTAATAAAACATATACAGAAAGTTTATTGTTAGACGTTTTTACGGGTTCACATCCTTATGCGCCTTTTACAATAGGAGATTTAGCAGATGCTATTGATGTTTATCATTCAAATCCTGTTTTATATTATGTGCCAAAACAAAAAGGTTTAGGTGAGTTTAATGCAGATTATGGTGATGAATTGTATATGATTGAAGAACGAACTGCAGATGGTCATGGAAATCAAAAAAGTTTTGGGTATGCTAATGAAATTATCAGTACAGACGATTTAAGAAAAAACTTAAAAAAAGACGAAAAATATAGTATTGACGAAGAATCTTACATAAGAGCTCGTTTGTTTGACATGCTAATAGGAGATTGGGACAGACATCAAGATCAGTGGAGATGGGCTGAGTTTAAAAAAGATGATAAAGTAGTTTATAGACCTGTTCCAAGAGATAGAGATCAAGCATTTTCTATTTTTTCTGATGGGATTTTACTAAATATTTTTACACGATTAATACCTGATTTAAGAGGTATGAGATCTTACAAAGAAGACATCGAAAAACCAAGATGGTTTAATTTATCTGGCTATCCTTTAGATATGACTTTGATTCATAATTCTGATAAAAAAGTTTGGGATGCACAAGTTGCTATTATACAAAGCCAAATTACAGATGAGATTATTGATGGTGCTTTTGCAAAATTTCCAAAAGAAGTTAATGATGAAACCATCGAAGATATTAAAAGAAAACTGAAAGGTAGAAAAAAGAATCTTCAAAAAATATCAGATAAATACTTTGCTTATTTAAACAATTTTCAAGTGATAAAAGGAACCAATAAAGATGATTGGTTTGATATTGAGCGATTTGAAAATGGAGATACTAAAATATCAGTTTACAGAATAAAAGATGGAGAAAAAGCAGATATCATGCTTCAAAGAACCTATAAATATAATCTTACTAAAAATATTTGGTTGTATGGTTTAGATGATGATGATGTATTTACCCTAAATGGAAATGCTGGTAGAAAAACAATAAATTTAAAAATTGTTGGTGGTTTAAATAATGATGTTTATGAAATTAATGAAACTAAAAAAGTAAAAGTTTACGACTATAAATCTAAGAAAAGTACTTTTAAGACACCAAATGTAAATAAGAAACTTACAGACGATTATTCAACAAACATCTACGACTATAAAAAAATTAGAAGCTTTAAAAACTCTCTTTCTCCTGCAATTGGTTATAATCCAGATGATGGGATAAAACTAGGCGTAAAAAACACATTTCTCGTAAATAGTTTCGAGAGAAACCCTTTTACAAGAAAACATGTATTGTCTGCATTTTACTATTTTGCTACCAATGGTTTTGAGCTTGCATATGATGGCGAATTTGCAAACGTTATTAAAAAATGGAATTTAGGTTTTGAAGGAAAATATACAAGCGCAAATTTTGCACAAAATTTCTTCGGATTTGGAAATAACTCCGTTAATTTAGAAGCAGACGAATTAGAAAACAGAGATTTTAACAGAGTTAAAATAGAGCAAGTAATTGGAGGAACGTATTTAAAATGGAGAGGAGATTTAGGTGCTGAATTTAAAGTAGGAGCAAAATATCAAAACTATAATGTAGATAGAACAGCAGGTAGATTTTTAGAAACGCAATATGCAGCTGGCAATAGAATTTTTGAAAGACAACAATTCATTAATACTGAAGCCAGTTATTTTTACCAACATTCAGACAATCCTGCTTTTCCAACTTTAGGAATTCAATTTTTAGCAAAAGCTGGTTTTACAGGCAACATAAAAGAAAATAGAGATTTTTCTTACGCAGAATCTTCATTATCAATTACACACAAATTAATACCAAGTGGAAAGTTAGTTTTAGCATCAAAAATTAATGGTCAATTTATTTTTGATGATGAATTTGAGTTTTATCAAGCATCAAGTATTGGAGGCAATAATGGAATGCGTGCTTATAGAAATGAACGTTTTACAGGCAAAAATGCTTTTTATCATTCTTCTGATATTCGTTGGAATTTAAGAAGCGTAAAAACAAATCTATTACCTACTAACATTGGTCTTTTTGGCGGTTTTGATTATGGTAAAGTTTGGGGAACTCCAGATAGCTTAACTGCTTTCCCAAATGATACTGGACAACCAAGAACTTCTTATGGAGGTGGTGTTTTTATAAATGCAGCAGATATTCTTGCTGGAAATATTGGTGTTTTTACTGGTGATGATGGTGCACGTATAACTTTTACTTTAGGGTTTGATTTTTAAGATATGAGTCAATTAGCGTTAATTTTTGGAAGTATTTTTGGTGGTTTAGCAATAATTTTAGGTGCTTTTGGAGCACATTTATTAAAGAAGAAACTCACCTCAGAGCAATTACAAAGTTTTGAAACTGGTGTAAAATACCAAATGTATCATGCAATTGTATTGCTTCTTTTAGGCTTTCATTTAGATATTTCTGCAACTATAAATGCCTATATAGTTTATAGTTTTATAATTGGTACAATTTTATTTTCGTTTTCTATTTATGGCTTGGTCTTATCATCAGCAAATAATAAGAAATTGAAGTTTTTAGGACCAATAACACCACTTGGTGGTTTGTTTTTAGTTGCAGGTTGGGTGTTGTTGCTTTTTAAATTTTTGATTTAATCAATTTTAAATTCATACAAAAAACCACCTTCTTTTCCTGATTTTTCGTCAGTAATAATTAAAGTATTGTTGTCTTTAAAGCAAACACCTTCTTTTTGAGATTGATGTTCTAAAGCTATGTTTTGTGCTTTTCCTGATAAAAAATTATCATTATTAAAACCTGTAAAAATTAAAATATTTTTCTTTGATAGCAGTACCACTTTTTTTCCATCGTCAGAAATATCAGCAGCAGTTATCCAAGAATCAGCATCTTTACCGTTATTAAAGTCTCCGATTTTTTTAGCAGTATGCTTCCCTTTAATGGCAGGTATTTTATAAAGTGATGTTTTACCATATTCATCTTTAACCCTACTTTTTGTAAAAATGTAAAAGTTATTTTTGAAATAAAAGAAACTTTCAGCATCAAAAAAGCGGTCTTTCTTTTTTGATGGAAATTTATCTTGATCTTCATATTCAAATTCTATTTCCTCTACTTCTGCCTCTTTTTTATCTAAATCTTGTTTATTAATTTTTAAGATTTTTAAATGTTTTCTTTCACTATAATTATTACCAAAGTCACCAATATAAAGATTCCCAAACTCGTCAGAAGTAATATCTTCCCAATCGCTATTTTTCTCGTTAATATCAAGTTCTTTTATAATTTTTCCATTTGAATCAATGGCAAATATTTCAGATTTATTTCCACCATCTTCATGAATCCAAATTAAGTCTGAACCTGCAATTATTTCATTTCCCGAAATTTCTTTTAAACCTCCTGGTAATTCTCCAAGTACTTTTAATTGTCCAAAATTTTGGCAACTTATTAATAAAAATATGCTTAAAAGTATTGTGATTTTTTTCATAATAATTATAATCTGTTTTTATATAAAACGAAGAGATTCTAAAAATATTTATTTTTTTGAAAATTTAACACAAAAGTGTTTTCTCCCTAAAAGATCATTAAGGAATATCGAAATGAAAAATAATAAAAATGAGCTTTACCAGCCTCCAGAAGCTCCTCCACCTCCAAAAGAGCCACCTCCAAATCCGCCACCAAAACCTCCACCACCAAAAGAGCCTCCTCCAGATGAACCACTTCCAAATCCGCCACCAAAACTTCCTCCACCTCTACCTGCATTACTCAAAATAATAGCTTCAAGAATTGAACCAGCTACAGAACCTTTTCTTCTAAAACCTCTGCCTCCACCTTTATTGTTTTTATTTCCTCTAGAAACAATTAGAAAAAAGACGATAATCATGACTATAAAAATGATAATTCCAGGATCAAAACCTTTTTCGTCTTGTTGACGAGTTCCAGTGAATTCGCCATTTAAAGTTTTAAAAATATATACTGCACCTTTATCTAAACCTCCGTAAAAATCTCCTTTTCTAAATTCAGGTAAAATAACTCTCTCTATAATTCTTTTCGATTGAAAATCAGTTAATAACGGTTCTGCACCTCTACCAACTTGAATGGCTATTTTTTTATCATCCTTAGCCAATAAAATTAAAATACCATTATCTTTTTTAGCATCTCCAATTCCCCATTTTTCGCCCCAATTTGCAGCTAAATAATTGATGTTTTCTCCTTCAGTGGATGCTATAATTGCCACAACAATTTGAGTTGAGGTAGTATCAGAATATTGTACTAACTTACTTTCTAAATTTGTTTTTTGTGATGCTGATAATAAGTTTACATAATCGTAAACACTTGTTTGAAACTTTGGAGTTTCAGGAATTTTAAATCCTTGAGCAAAGGTTTGTAAAGAAAAAACGAGAGCAACAAAGAACAACCAGTTTTTACATAAACCTGCTAACTGAAAACTACCTACTGAATACTGCTTACTGAATATCATCCTTTAGAAATTTCATTAGAAAGTTCGTTTTCATCATCAATTTGCCAAGGAAAATGTGCTTGTAATTCCTCACCAGCTTTTAAAATTCCATCAACAATTCCTTGTTTAAAGTTGCCATTTTTAAAGTGACTTTGCATTACATCTTTTGTGGAATTCCAGAAGTCTTTTGGCACTACTTTGTTGATTCCTTTATCACCATAAATAACAAATTTTTGATCATTTACAGCAACATAAATCAACACAGCATTTGCATCTTTTGTATTGTCCATTTTTAAGAGATGAAATACTTCTAACGAGCGTTCATAAGGGTCTTTATCAGACGTAGCTTCTATGTGAACACGAATTTCGCCAGAAGTATTTTTCTCTGCAATTCTAATAGCAGAAATAATTTCCTTTTCTTCTTCTGGAGTAAGAAATGCTTCTACTTTAGACATTTTTAATCTTTTTTATTATTAAAATCAAAGCTAGCATCTGGTGCTTTTTCTGACCCTGCATCAGCTTGATAACGATTCATTTCATCGAAATTAAAAATACCTGCTAATACCGAATTTGGGAAAATTTTGATATGCTTGTTATAGTTGTTTACACCTTCATTAAAACGATCTCTAGCAACATTTATACGGTTTTCACTTCCTTCATATTGACTTTGCAATTCTAAAAAATTTGCATTTGCTTTTAAATCAGGATAACGTTCTACAGATACCAATAATTTAGACATAGCTTCAGTTAAACCACTTTGAGCTTGTTGAAATTGCGCCATGTTTTCTGGAGTTAAATCGCCTGCATTAATATTTACAGATGTTGCTTTTGCTCTTGCTTCAATCACTTCTGTTAAAGTATTTCTCTCAAAATCTGCAGCTCCTTGTACAATTTTCACCAAATTACCTATTAAGTCATTTCTACGTTGATATGCACTTTCTACGTTAGACCACGTAGTTTTTGCGTCTTCCTGTAAAACAACAGCTTCGTTATTAAATCCTTTTGCCCAACTATAAACTGCAAAAACAATTACAGCAATAATTATTACAGGTATTAACCATTTTTTCATAATTTCTAAATTTTATTTTTTGATTGATTTTTTATATTGTAAAAATACTCATTATTATCAACAGTAAAAAAAAGACTTTTAGCTGATATCCTATTTGTTTTAACTTGAAAAACCTTACAAAGAGGTTCCACCATCTAACGTGATTGTTTGTCCAGTTATAAACTTTGTATTATCAGAAGCTAACCATACTACAGCTTCTGCAATTTCTGATGCTTTTCCATAACGTTTCATAGGAATTACACTTTTTAAAATTGCATCCATTTCTGGTTTTGCATTCAGTAACTGATTTAACAAAGCAGATTCTGTATATCCAGGACAAACTGCATTTACCCTTATATTTTTGGTAGCATATTCCATTGCTGCAGACTTTGTCATACCAACCACAGCAAATTTACTGGCACTATAACTAATATTATTGGGCGACGCTTTTAAACCTGCCAAAGACGCAATATTTACAATATTTCCATAACCTTGCTCTAAAAATTGCGCTAAAGCTACTTTCATTCCGTAAAAAACCCCTGTTTGATTCACTGCAATTACTCTTTCCCAATCTCTTAAAGTAGATTCGTGCGTTCTTAAAAAACTAGGTCCAATTCCTGCATTATTTACAAGCACATCTAATTTACCAAAATCTACAACTGTTTGTTTAATTAAGTTTTCTACTTCCTCAAACTTTGCAACGTTTGCTTTTATTGGTAGCGATTTTCCTCCATTTGTTACAATTTCTGCTGCAACTTCTTTCGCTTTTTCTAAATTGATATCAGAAACCACAACTGTTGCTCCATATTTTGCAAAATGAATTGCTGTTGCTTTTCCGATTCCAGAACCTGCTCCTGTAATAATTACTATTTTGTCTTTTACTTGCATATTTTTGTATTTGGGCGTTCCCTAAAAAAGGTCGGGCTTTACACTATATCTTTTTGCGAAAAGCAAAAAGGATGTCATTTCAATCCCTAACGCAAATTGGTTATTATTAAAAAAAACACTTCCTGCAAGGTTTCAAAAACCTTCTAGGTATATTTTCTAATTATTTCGGATACTCACAAAATTGGTGAATGTCAAACACCTACAAGGTTCAAAAGAAACCTAGCAGGATAATAAGTTATTTTTAATTAGTTCTTTTAAATCTTAAAAAATTAATTCCAAATTTTATTTTCAGTCTTAACTTATCGAAGACTTTTTTTTCAAACCACATGGAAAAATAGTTCACATAACAGGAACAATATGTTCTTCGATAAAAGTTGATAATTTATATTGTAAATCTTTTGATTTTTGGGAATATTCGAAGTTCATAGTTTGTTTTAATTTTCTTTAAAGATTAATACCAAATAAATAACCAATTAAAGCTGTTATACCCATAGCAATCGTTCCCCAAAAAGTAATTCTGACAACTGAGTTCATAATTTTAGCACCACCCGTTTTTGCAGAAACTGCCCCTAAAATAGCTAGAAAAATAATTGAAGATGCATAAATGTACAGTTCCATTGTTTTTAAAGGAAGAAGAAATACCACTAATAAAGGTAATATTCCACCAAAAACAAAAGAAGCTCCAGAAGCCAAAGCTGCTTGAATTGGATTTGCTTTTGACATTTCATTGATTCCTAACTCATCTCTAACATGTGCTGCTAAAGCATCGTGTGCTGTTAATTCTTCTGCAACTTGTAAAGCTGTTTCTTTTTTTAATCCTCTATTCTCATAAATCTGTGCTAAAACTTGAAGTTCTTCTTCTGGCATTTCTTCTAATTCTTGCCTTTCTCTTTCAATATCTGCTTTTTCAATATCTGTTTGTGAACTCACAGAAACATATTCACCTGCTGCCATTGACAAAGCTCCAGCAACCAAACCTGCTAAAGTTGCTAAAATAATTGGTTCTCTTGTAGTGCTTGCAGCAGCAACACCAATTGCTATACTTGCAGTAGATAAAATACCATCATTTGCACCCAAAACAGCAGCTCTTAACCAATTACTTCTATGAATAAAATGAGTTTTTAAATACTCATCAAGATTGTGTTTTTCTTTCAAAATTTGATAATTTATGTTGTAATTCTTTAGATTTTTGGTAATATTCGAAGTTCATATTTTAAAAACAATTTTACTTTTTAATTTTCACCACATAGAAAATATAGGCTGTGTATACTATGTTCTATGTGGTCAATTTTTATGAGATTTCTCCAAAAAAGTCGAAATGACAAATCTCTCTTTATATATTGATGACTGTTTACTGCTACTGAAAACTGTAAACTGATTACTAAACTACCCAGTAATCATAAAACCTCCATCAGCAGTATAAACACCTCCAGTCATATAATTCCCTGCATCTGAAGCCAGTAAGCAAGCCAAACCTACCATTTCTTCTGGCATTCCCATTCTTGCACTTGGTAACGATTTTTTAATTTTACTTAGTATTTTATCGTTTTGCCATAAAGCAGCACTAAATTTTGTTTTAATTAAACCTGGACAAATTGCGTTTGCTTTAACTCCATATTGTCCCCATTCTTTGGCTTGGTTTTTTGTCAACATTAAAATAGCAGCTTTACTTGTGGAGTAAATTCCCAATCCAAAACCAGGAGTTAATGCTTCAACTGAGGCAATATTGATAATACTTCCGTTTTTATTCGCTTTAAAATGTGGTAAAACCAAGTTTGACAAACTCCAAGGTGCTTTTACATTTACATCCATAATTTTATCAAAAATTGCTGGATCTACCTCTTCTATTGGGCCAAATACAGGATTAATTGCTGCATTATTTACTAATATATCAATTCGCCCAAAAGCTTCTATTATATTATTTATCAATTCTTTACGCTGGTCTTCTTTACCAATATGACAAGCAATTCCAATTGCTTTTAAACCTTCTGCTGTAAATTCTTTTGCAACTTCATCACAAGCTTCTTGACTTCTGCTAGAAATTACAACTTGTGCTCCACTTTCTGCTAAACCTTTTGCGATTGCTTTTCCAATTCCTTTGCTAGAACCTGTAATAATGGCAACTTTTCCTTCTAAATTAAATTGTTCTTTTATATTCATTATAAAATAAGTTCTTTATCGTTTTTAATAGTTAAAACTTCATTATTCATTAAAGATTCTGCTAATGAATTTGTTTTCGGAACTTCATATTTAAAGTAAAATTTCATGGTGTGAATTTTACTTTCATAAAAAGTTTCTGAATATTTTTTATCAGCATTATTTATTTGCTTTTTTGCATCCACAGCCATTTCTAACCATAACCAACCTAAAACAACAATGCTCATATATTCCATAAATAAATTGGCATCTGCTAAATAGCGTTCGTAATTTCCTTTTAATGCAAAAGGCGTTAAATGCCCTAATATTTTTTGAGATTGTTTTAATTTATCACCCAAAATAGTTCCATATATTTTTAGATCTTCATCAATAGTAGCTGAAATAATTGTTTTTACAATTTCTGCAGATAATAATTCCAACCCTTTGCCATTTTGCATTGGTACTTTTCTGCCCAACAAATCTTGCGATTGAATTCCTGTTGTGCCTTCATACAAAGCAGAAATTCTGATGTCTCTATAATATTGTTGTAAAGAAAAATCGGTACAAAAACCATAACCTCCTAAAACTTGCAAACCATTATCTACAGCTTCTGCACCTGCTTCTGATGGATATGTTTTTACAATAGGAATAATCATCTCTAACAATAAATGATATTTTTCTTTTTCTTCTTTTGATGTTGCTGTTGTTAAAATATCGTGATATTTTGATGCTAACAAAACCAAACTTAAAGAGCCTTCTACAATTGCTTTTTGCAACAATAACATGCGTCTAACATCTGGATGTTCTATAATTAAACTTTGTTTTTCTGTCGGATTTTTCTTTCCATCAGCAGATAATTTTCTTCCTTGTGGACGTTCATTTGCATATTGTAAAGACGTTCTGTAAGCAGCCATTGCAATTGCTGCAGCTCCTCTACCAACAGCAATTCTTGCACCATTCATCATTAAAAACATTTGCGCCAAACCTTTATGTTCCTCACCAACAAGCCAACCTCTACAATCGTCTGAATCTCCAAAACCTAAATGAGTTGTGCAGTAACCACGTTGTCCCATTTTTTGAAAATCGGCAACTGTCATTACATCATTATATTCTAAAGTTCCATCTTCTTTTAGTCTATTTTTAGGAACTACAAACAATGAAATTCCTTTAGTTCCTTTTGGTGCACCTTCAATTCTTGCTAATACTAAATGGATGATATTTTCTGCTCCTTTATAATCTCCTCCAGAAATAAATATTTTTTGTCCAGATATTTTATAAAATCCGTTTTCAGTTGGTGTTGCTTTTGTAGTAATGTCTGATAATGAACTTCCTGCTTGTGGTTCTGTTAAACACATTGTGCCTCCCCAAACTCCAGAAAGCATATTAGGAACATAAGCCTCATTTAAACTTTGAACTCCAAATTCTATGATTAATTCTGCTGCTCCTAAAGTTAAACTTGGGTAACCAGGTAAATGATTGTTGGCAGCGTCCATAATATATAGAGCTGCGTGAAAAACGGAAGAAGGAATTTGTAAACCTCCATCTTCGTAATCAAAACAAGCTGCAATAATGCCCATTTCTCCTGATTGATGCATTACTTTCTGAACTTGTTCATGTACAATTATAGTTCCATCTTTAAAATGTGCAGGAGTTTCATCCATTTCTTTAAAATATGGATATAATTCTCTGTCAGAAAACTCTTTTACAGAATCTATAAATAAATCTAATGATTCTAAATCGTGTTCTTGAAAACGCTCTCTTGATAGTAAATCTTCTAATTTATGAACATCATAAAGCAAATACTTCAAGGTTTCTAAATCTACATATTTCTTTGACATACTATTTTTAATTTTATAGTTGATTTATAAGAATTGTGTTTGTTGATGAAACAGTCATTTCTCTTTCCAAATATAATCAAAAATATTATGCATGCATAGTAAGTTCGTGAAAGTATGTGTATTACAGAATTGCCTCAGTTTACAAAAAAGTAAACTTCACAATGATATAAAAAATTAAAGTGAGTTTTTAATCTTTTGAAGTTCAGCTTTTACAGCTTCTAGTCTTGTAATAATTTCGTGATTATTAAAGATGTTCTCAGGATTTTTCTTTAGTTTTTGCTTAGCTCCTTCCAATGTAAATCCTCTTTCTTTTACTAAATTGAAGATTATTTTGAAGTTGACAATATCTTCTTGAGTAAAAAGTCGGTTTCCTTTAGCGTTCTTTTTTGGTTTGATAATCACAAACTCTTTCTCCCAAAAACGTATTAATGAAGTATTTACGCTGAAAGCTTTTGCAACTTCACCGATTTTATAATATCGTTTTTCAGGTAAATCTATGTGCATTTTGTGGTTTGTGGTTTGTGGTTTGTGGTTTGTGGTTTGTGGTTTGTAAAATAAAAAATTAGATTTTAACTTTTCTTATTTTATCGTATTAAAAAAATAAAACACATAGGTACATAGGTGTTGTGTTGTGTTGTCTTCTCTTCTTTTATCTTGCCTCTTTTTTCTTTTCTCTTGACTCTTGTTTCCTGTTTCCTGTTTCCTGTTTCCTGTCCCTAAAACTAAAAAAAAATATTAATCATAAGATTGACTTTCCTCTGAAGTTTCTTGTAACGTTGCAAACTCTTCTAAAGATAAATCTCCATAATAAAAGTTGATTGGATTTAAAGCAATCCCATTTTTATGAACTTCATAATGTAAATGTGGAGCTACAGATAAACCAGTATTACCAACAAAACCAATTAAGTCTCCTCTTTTTACTTCGTTATATTTTTTAACTTCAATTTTGCTTAAATGTGCATAAATTGTTTTGTAACCATAACCATGTTCAATATAAACAACATTTCCAAAAGTACTACTTCTTTGGGCTATTGTAACTTTTCCATTTCCAGAAGCATATACAGGTGTTCCTTTTGGCGCTGTAAAATCCATTCCTTTATGAAATTTATTGATTTTTAAAATAGGATGCATTCTCATTTTATAACCAGAAGCCACATAAAATCCTCCCTTTTTTATCGGTAAAATTGCAGGAATTGAAGCCAACATATCTTCTTTTTCTTTAGCTAAAGCCACAATTTCATCTAAAGATTTAGATTGCACCACCATTTGTTTTGATAAAATATCAACTTCTTTTGTTAAGTTTTTTATCAAACCAGAATTATCAAAACCTTCTAAATTTTTATATCTGTTTACCCCACCAAAACCGGCTTTTCTTTGTTCTTCAGGAATCGGATTTGCTTCAAAGTAACTTCTGTAAATATTATTATCTCTTTCTTGCAATTGCGATAAAATCTCAGAACTCTCTTCCAAGCGTTTATCAATCAACTCATAATGAAACTTCAAATTCTCTAATTCTCTTTTTTGAGCACGTTCTGAAGGTGATGTAATAATTTGACTAAACCCAATAAACCCAAAGAAAGCGATTAAAATAACTCCTAAAAAGCTAAATAATATTCTTCGATAATAGTCCGTTTTCTTTACAGCAATTTTTCTGTAAGAAAGCGTATCCTCATCATAATAATATTTTACTTTTGCCATATAACTAAATGTTCTATTTTTGTGCTATAATTGATTTTTTTTTATAAAACTCATTTATAATAACGAACAAATTTACAAAATGTTTTACAACTGCTTTTTTTCAAGTAGTTTTTTAAAAATAAATTAACAAAATCCAACTTGTTGGAAACTTCTTTTTTATGAAATCTCAAGATATTCGTGCTACTTTTTTAAACTTTTTCAAAGAAAAATCTCATTTGGTTGTTCCTTCTGCACCAATGGTTACAAAGGATGATCCCACATTAATGTTTGTGAATTCTGGAATGGCACCATTTAAAGAATATTTTTTAGGAAATGGAACTCCAAAGCAAAACAGAATTACAGATTCGCAAAAATGTTTGCGTGTTTCTGGTAAACATAACGATTTGGAAGAAGTTGGGTATGACACTTATCATCATACTTTATTTGAAATGTTAGGGAATTGGTCTTTTGGAGATTATTTTAAAAAAGAGGCAATTGCTTGGGCTTGGGAATTATTAACCGAAGTTTACAAAATTGACAAAGACATCTTATATGTTACCGTTTTTGAAGGTTCAGAAGATGCTGATAACCTAAAAATGGATACAGAAGCATTTGATATTTGGAAACAATATATTGCTGAAGACCGAATTTTAAAAGGAAATAAAAAGGATAATTTTTGGGAAATGGGCGAACAAGGACCTTGTGGACCTTGCTCTGAAATTCATGTTGACATTCGTTCAGCAGAAGAAAAAGCTAAAGTTGATGGACGTACTTTAATTAACGAAGACCATCCTCATGTTGTGGAAATTTGGAACTTGGTTTTTATGCAATATAACAGGAAAGCCAATGGTTCTTTAGAGGAATTACCAAACAAGCATATAGATACTGGTATGGGTTTTGAACGCCTTTGTATGGTTTTACAAAATGTTCAATCTAATTATGATACTGATGTATTTACGCCAATTATTAGAGAAATTGGTACGATTACAAATACAAAATATGGTTCAAACAAAGAACAAGATATTGCAACTCGTGTAATTTCAGATCATATTAGAGCTGTTGCTTTTTCTATTGCAGATGGTCAATTACCAAGCAATACTGGAGCTGGTTATGTAATTCGTAGAATTTTACGAAGAGCTGTAAGATATGGTTTTACTTTTTTAGATAAAAAAGAACCTTTTATTTATAGATTAGTTGCTGTTTTAAGCGATAAAATGGGTACAGCTTTCCCTGAATTGAAAGCGCAAAAACAATTGATTGAAAATGTAATTAAAGAAGAAGAAACATCTTTTTTAAGAACTTTAGATCAAGGTTTGGTTTTGTTAGATGGCATTATTTCATCAGCAAAAACGAAAGAAATTTCTGGTGATAAAGTATTTGAATTGTATGATACTTTTGGTTTTCCAATCGATTTAACAGCTTTGATTTTATCTGAAAAAGGTTATACTTTAGACGAAAAAGGCTTTGAAGCTGAACTGCAAAAACAAAAGAAACGCTCAAGAGCTGCTAGTGAAATGAGCACAGAAGATTGGACTATTTTAGTGGATGATGCTGTTGAAGAATTTGTTGGTTACGACTTTTTAGAAGCACACGTAAAACTAACAAGATATAGAAAAGTAACCTCTAAAAAAGATGGTGAAATGTTTCAATTGGTTTTTAATTTAACGCCTTTTTATCCAGAAGGTGGAGGTCAAGTTGGTGATAAAGGATATCTAGAAGATGCAAATGGAGATGTTGTTTATATTTTAGATACCAAAAAAGAAAATAACGTAATTATTCATTTTGCAAAAAATCTTCCAAAAAATTTAGACGCTTCTTTTAAAGCTGTTGTTGATGAAAAGCAACGATCTAAAACAGAAAGCAATCACACAGCAACACATTTATTGCATCAAGCATTAAGAGAAGTTTTAGGAACACATGTAGAGCAAAAAGGTTCTGCTGTGCACTCTAAATACTTACGTTTCGATTTCTCTCATTTTTCTAAATTAACTTCGGATGAAATTCAGGATGTCGAAAACTTTGTGAACGCAAGAATTGCTAGCAAATTACCTTTAGAAGAAAGCAGAAATATTACCATGGAAAAAGCAATTGCAGATGGAGCAATGGCTTTATTTGGCGAAAAATATGGAGATACTGTAAGAGCAATAAAATTCGGAAAATCTATAGAACTTTGTGGAGGAACACATGTAAAAAACACAGGCGATATTTGGCATTTTAAAATAAAATCTGAAGGTGCAGTTGCTGCAGGAATTAGAAGAATTGAAGCCATTACAAATGATGCTGTAAAAGATTTTTATACTGATAATAATACTGTTTTATCGGAAGTTAAAGAACTTTTAAATAATTCGAAAAATCCTGTAAAAGCTGTTCAAAAATTGCAAGATGAAAATGCAGATTTGCAAAAACAAGTTGAACAATTATTAAAAGATAAAGCGCAAAACTTATCTGGCGAACTTAAAAACCAATTACAAGAAATAAATGGTGTTCAGTTTTTAGCAACGAAGATTGATTTAGATTCTAATGGAATTAAAAATTTAGCGTTTGCTTTAGGAAAAGAATATCAAAATTTATTTTTATTATTTGCAACAGCTCCATCAAAAGAAAAAGCAATGTTAACGTGTTATATTTCTAAAGAATTAACAGCAGAACGTGGTTATGATGCAGGAAAAGTAGTGAGAGAATTAGGAAAATTAATTCACGGAGGTGGAGGTGGTCAGCCATTTTTTGCAACTGCTGGAGGTAAAAACCCTGGAGGAATTCCTAAAGTTTTGGAAAGAGCAAAAGATTATTTAAAATAAATATTTTTAAAATTGAAAAAAGTTAAAAATACAGGAAAATTCTTAATTGCCCTTTTATTAATCATACTAGTCTTAATTGTTTCAGGTTTTGGAATTTGGTACGTAAGTTCTTTTTTGTTTGATACATAAAAAATATCTCAAAGATAATATGTTGTAAAAATCTCAAAATCTATGAAACTACAAACTCAAATTCCATTAAAAAAACAACAGCATAATCAAATAGATTATACCTCCAAATTGTTTTTAGTAGGTTCGTGTTTTTCAGAAAATATTGGCAACAAATTAAATTATTTTAAATTTCAAGCGACTCAAAATCCAATTGGAATACTTTTTCACCCAAAATCGATTGAGAATTTCATTACAAATGCTATCAATAAAAAAGTATATTCAGAAAGTGATTTAGTTTTTCAAAATGAACGTTGGCATTGTTTTGATGCTCATTCTAGTTTAAGTTCATCAGATAAAAATGAACTTTTAGAAAATTTGAATTCGGCAATTGTATCGACAAATAAAAAACTAAAAGAAACTTCTCATATTATCATTACATTAGGAACTGCTTGGGTTTACAGATTTATAGATACTGATGAAATTGTAGCCAATTGTCATAAAATTCCACAGAAAAAATTCTTAAAAGAGCTTTTAACTGTTGATGAAATTACCGAAAGTTTAGAGGCAATTATTGTACTTCTAAAATCAATCAATAAAGATGTAAATATCATTTTTACAGTTTCTCCTGTTCGTCATTTAAAAGATGGTTTTATAGAAAATACACAAAGTAAAGCGCATTTAATTGCAGGAATTCATAACACAATTAATACTCGAAAAAACATCAATTATTTTCCTAGTTATGAAATTATGATGGACGAACTAAGAGATTATCGTTTTTATGCAGAAGATATGATTCATCCCAATGCAACAGCCATCAATTATATTTGGGAAAAATTTACAGACACTTGGTTTTCAGAAGAAATAGCATCAACCTTAAAAGAAATTGATACAATTCAAAAAGGAATACTACATAGACCTTTTAATCAAAATTCAGCTGAACATCAACAGTTTTTAAGGAAATTAGCATTAAAAAAGGAGAAAATTAAAGCACAATTTCCTTTCATCAATTTTTAAAATAACTTATTCCTTTTTTAAATATACGTCAAATGACGTATTGTTTTCATTTTCGTTTTTAAGCAGTTTTGTAACTGAACTTTAAAACATTTAAAATGAAAAAAGTATTCTTATCTACAATCGTAATTTGTTTTACAATTTCTTTAAACGCACAAAGCTTAGGAAAATTAAAAATTACTGACAAAACTTATGGATTAAATAAAATGAAAAAATCCTCAAAAAAAATCTATATCAATTCTTTTAATGTAGATTTTGAAATTTACAAAGAAGCAGTAGATTTTAAAGCTGGTGGAGATGGTGGAAAAATTGGGGGAAATAAAAGTAGTGCAACTGCAAGAGCTGCTGTAGGTTTAGATGGTGTTGATGCTACTAAAATGCAAGAAAAAACAAATTTACTTTTTAATAATTTTGTAGATCGATTAAAAAAAGAGGGTTATGAAATTATAGCTGGAGAAGAAGCTGGTAAAACAGATGCGTTACAAGGTTGGGATAAAGCAAGCGGACCCTATATTATAGAAAGTAGAAGTGGTATTATTACTTGTGCTCCAGAAAACTATACTTTTTTTCACAAAAAAGCTGGCATTTTAGGTCTGGGTGGTTTAGGTATACAATCTAAACTTTCTAAAGATTTAGATGATGCAATTATTGCAGATGTTAATATGCATGTAATGTTTTCTGAAAATGGTAGCGACTTTTTTAGTGCTGGTGGTGCAAAAGTAAAGATCTTAACTAATTTGCGTTTAATTGATGAATATGTAGTTACAATTCCTAAAAAATTGAAAAAGAAAAAAAGCACTTTAGGTAAAATATTTGGCTCTGTTCAAATAAAAGGTGCAGTAGAAAGTTACCCTGTAAATTCTATGATTTCGTTTTCTTACGGAAAAACAGGTTTAGGTTCTACAGCACAGTTTATGGGAACACTAAAGGACGATCTTGAAATTGAAGGTGTTATGAAAAAAGAAAAAATTGTTGCTTACCAAAAACAAGGTTCTTTTACACCAACTTCATTTTCTACATTTTCTAATTATTTAGACGCAAAAGCAGATCGATTTTCTAAAACTGCAAAATGGATTAAGGTTGATCCTGATAAATACGCAGAAGGATATTACAACGCTTGTAATACTTTTTTAGAAAAACAATTAGATGCGTTTTTTAATGAAATTAAATAACTAAAATTTCTAAAATAGGGCAATTGCCGTATTTTAAAAATAAAAGTTATGTTAGAAATTTGTAGAAATAAATTTAAAAATAAAAATTATGAAAAAATTAAAAAACGTATTTTTCTTTGTTTGCTTATCTGCATTAATATCTTGTAGTGATGCTACAGATGAAGATTTAGGAATTTCTGGAGAAGGCTCTTTTACAGCTAAAGTTAATGGAGTGGCCTTTGCATCTCTAAAAGCAACAGTTGGTGCATCAGTTTCTAATGAAGTTGCTGCCATACAAGGATCAAAATCTGATGGAGAATATATTAGAATTAACATTTTAAACTACACTGGTGTTGGCACTTATACAACTGGAGATGCTGTTACAAATGTAAACTCCATACAATATGGCACTGTAAGCCCAATTTCAACTTGGATTTCTACCTTTAACCAAGGAACTGGAACCATTAAAATAACAGAAGACACTTCCTCAACTATTTCTGGTACGTTTTCATTTACAGGCGTTCAAGATGGTTTTGCAAACAAAATAGTTACAGAAGGTACCTTTAACGCTCCAAAAAAATAAGGGAAACTTTGAAATGAAAAAGAGAAAAATACGGCATTTGTCGTATTTTTTTTTGCTCATAATTTATTCAAATTTGTATTTAAAAACATTTAATTTAATGATCCAAATTCTTAAAATATCTTACTATTTAATTCCAGTTTTAGTGCTTTTTGGAATGTGTTTTTATATCTCTTTTCAAAAATTAAAAAAAAATGAAAATGAAAGAATACAACATTTATATACTGAAATCTTACTTGAAGAACAGATGGCACATCAATTTAAAATTGTATCAGAAAGAACAAATATCTTAAATAACTCAATTGAACAAAAGTTATTAAAAATTAAAGTTTCCATTTTTAATATTGATTTTAGTTTGAGTGAAATTTTTAATTAAAATAAAAATCTTAAATTGTATTCCTAATTATCAATCCTTTATGGAAAATATAAAATCAAATATCTTAATTTTATTATTACTTTTTTCACTTTCGAATCTATCTCAAAACAGGAAAATAGATAATTTAAAAACCAAATTAAATGTAACTTTAAATGAAAAGGAAAAAGCTGACATACTTATGCTGTTAGTTGATAACTATTTTAATACAAATAAAGATTCTGCTGAAATTTATATCCAAAAAACAATTCAACTAACAGAAGGTAAAGAAAATCTTCAGACGCCAAATATTCATGCTATTTTAAAATTTGCACAGCTATATATAGTAAAAGGCGATTATGTAAAATCTCAAGCTAAATACGATTTAGCCTGGAGTAAAATGAAAGATGAATATAATTACTTTTTGTATAATAAATATTATGGAGATTTAGGGGTTTTAAATTTTTATAAAGGTGATTTCGAAAGCGCCTTAAAAAGTTTTACAGCAGGACTTGAATTGGCTGAAAAAGAAAAAAATGAAGCAGATCAATTACGATTCTTAAATAACAAAGCGCTTGCTATGTCTTATTTAGGGAAAGCAGAAAGTTCTTTGGATGTTCATAAAAAAGCAATTTCTCTTGCCGAAAAATTAAATGATTCTACTGCTTTAGGAAAGTCTTTCAATAATATTGGTTTGATTTATGAGGATATGAAAGAATATGAAAAAGCTTTAGAGTTTTATATGCAGGCTTTAGAAATTAAGAAAAATGGAAAAAGTCAAGTTGATGTTGCCAATAGCTTATATAATATTGCAGGAATGTATAAAGAAATTGGCGAGAAAGAAAAAGACACATCCCTATATTCAAAAGCAGAAAACTACTATCAAAAATCGTTAAATATTGCTAAAAAGATAGATTATGGTAAAGTTGTTTTGTTCAGCAAAACAGGTATTGCTCAATTAGCAACTGTTAGAAATCAACATGAAAAAGCAATTTCCATTTATAAATCTGTAATAATTGATGCAGAGAAAACAAATGATGCTCAAACTTTAAGAGCTTGTTACCTTAATTTAGGTATCAATTACTTAAAATTGAAGCAAATAAATATTGCTGAAAGTTATTTATTAAAAGCACTTCCCTTAATAGAAAATGCGAATAATCCAGCAGATAAAGCTAAAATATATAAGAATTTATCTTCAGTTTATGCTGAAAAAAAACAATTTCCTAAAGCTTATACTTATTTTCAAAAACAATACGATTTAGAGAATGAGCTTTCTAAAAATTCATTACAAACTAAAATATCTGATTTTGAAGTAAAATATGAAACCGCAAAAAAAGAAAAAGAAATAGCCCAACAAAAAGAGGAACTTTTAGAAAAAGAATTAGCCATTAAAAACAGAAATTTATACGCAATTCTGTTAGCATCAACCTTACTAATTTTAGGAATTATCTTTTTTGGAATTTACAAGAAAAATCAATTTAAAAGAAAACAATTACAGAAAGAAATCGATTTGAAAGATGCTTTAGCAACGATAAAAACTCAAAACAGATTGCAAGAACAACGTTTAAGAATTTCTAGAGATTTACACGATAATATAGGTTCTCAACTTACTTTTATTATATCATCTATAGATAATTTGAAATTTATTTCTAAAGATGCAAACGTAAAACTAAAAGACAAATTAAGCACTATTAGTTCTTTTACTTCAGGCACTATTCACGAACTTAGAGATACTATTTGGGCTATGAATAAAAGTAAAATTTCGGTGGAAGATTTGCACTCAAGGATTTTATCATTTATAGAAAAAGCAAAAATTGCAGTGCCAGAATTGGAGTTTGAGATTTTATATATTATTGATAAAAATACCAGTTTTTCTTCTTTAATTGGTATGAATTTATTTCGAGTAATTCAAGAAGCTATTAATAACGCTATTAAATATGCAGAAGCCAGTAAACTTGAAATTCATCTAAAAAAAGAGCAGCAAAATTTCGTGATTTCTATTATTGATAATGGCAAAGGATTCAACATTAATAAAGTTGATTTGGGAAATGGTTTAAGTAATATGGAAAAAAGAATGAGTGATATTGAAGGAAAAGTGAGCATCAACTCAAAAGAAAAAATAGGTACAGAAATTAAGCTAGAAATTGCGTTAGAAAATACGTCAAATGACGTATAAAAATTTTTAGAAAGAATTGTTATTTTTATACATCAAGATGTTAGCCATGAACTTAAAAATTTGCATTGCAGAAGACAATTATTTCTTAACCAAAGCCATCAAAGAAAAACTATCTTTTTTTGATGATATTTCCGTAAAATTTCATGCAAATAATGGTGCAGAATTAATTGGCAAATTAGAGGAAAACCATAACATAGATGTTATTTTAATGGATATTCAAATGCCAGTAATGGATGGCATAAAAGCCACAGAATTGGTAAAGAACAAATATCCGCAGATAAAAGTAATTATGCTAACTGTTGTAGATGATGATGAGTGTATTTTTAATGCGATAAAAGCTGGCGCTAATGGCTATTTATTAAAAGAAATTGAAGCAGAAAACCTACATAAAAGTATTTTAGAAGTAACAGAAGGTGGTGCACCAATGACACCAAGTATAGCTCTTAAAACCTTAAATTTATTAAGAAATCCTGATGTATCAACTTCTAAATCAAAAGATGAAGAGGAAATTAAATTAACCAAAAGAGAAACCGAAATTCTAATACAATTAAGTAAAGGTCTTAATTACAATAGTATTTCAGATAATTTAATTATTTCGCCATCAACTGTAAGAAAACACATCGAAAACATCTATAAAAAACTACAAGTACACAGTAAAATGGAAGCTGTTATGAAAGCTCAAAAAAGGAATCTTATTTAAAATAAAATTCCTATTTTTTTATATGTTGGTCTACATTTTGCCAAGGACCACCATTAATAACATCTACTCCATTTTGTTTTAAAAATTGCGCAGCTTGTCCACTTCTACCTCCACTTCTACAAACAGCAATCACTGGCTTTTCCCAGGCTTTTATTTGATCAATTTCTAAAGGAATTAAATTTAAAACAATATGTTTTGCGTTTTCAATATGCCCTTCATTCCACTCTTCTTGTGTTCTTACATCTAAAATAATAGCGTCGTTTTCTAAATATTCTTTAATATCTAAACTCATATCTTTTTTTTTAAACATGTCAAATAAACCCATGTTGTTTTAATTTAGTTTAGATGCAAATTTAAACCATTTTCAATAAGTTTAGTGTAACTTTTGTTACTTTTTAATGCTTCCAAAGTATTTAAAAGTTCATTTTTGATAGCAAAATTGTTTTCTAAAGCCAATTCATACATTTCTAAAAGCAACAACCAATCTTCTGAATATTCTTTTTTAAGTTGATGAAATATCGCTTCTATTTTATCTTCAGTAGCTGAATTTGTTTCACGCATTTCGCGAACTTCATCATACAAAACATATAATTTTTTAGCAGTTTCTGAATAGGTTATTTTATGCGTTTTAGTTTCAGAAACTTTACTGGTATCTAAAAAGGAAGCAACATCTGCAGCTCCTGCATACGCAGAAACAACTTCTTTACCAACAGCCATATCATATAACCCCCAATCTGGTTGAAATAAAACTTCGTCTTTATAAGTTACTGTACATTCATCAAACGTAATCATTAAAATTTTACCTCGTAAATCTCTAGTTCCAGTAATTGCTTTTCCTTTTAAAATGATTCCACTCTCAAACTCCAAAGTCATAAATTCGCCTTCGTAAATTCCATAAGCTTTTAAATCTCTTGGACTCATATCTTCAATAGGTAAATTAATTCCTTTTAATTTCCCAATTGGACTTCCAAATCCGTTTTTGTGGGTTGAAATTCCATGACCAATTAATTCTTTATCTCTGTTTGCCAAAGCAGTTTCTCCAACTGTTTGAAAATAGGCAACTTTGTTATTTTTAAATGGAATTACTTTGTCGAAATTTCCAGAAATCTGAATTCCTGTTGTTAATTCGATAGTTCCTAAACCTTTAGAATCTATTAACTTTTTAATGCCATTTAAACCTCCTTTTCGCAAAGCCATTGTATTTGCAAATTCGTCTAAAACCAAACTTAAATATGCAAAATCTGGCGTTACAAATAATTGAGGTTGTGGTTTTGTAATATCAAAATTAATTGTGGCTGCATCTATAGAATAAGGCATTTTTTTCACTTCATCTTGCATACACCAAGCACTTTCTCCAATGGATGACAGCAAACCTGCTCCATAAATTTTTGGGTTTTCTAAAGTACCTATCAAACCATATTCAACTGTCCACCAATGTAAATTTCTAATCATTGCCATTTCCGACAATTCACCCATATTATTTTGCAACCATTCTACTTG
>TARA_R110002072_G_scaffold100107_2_pt1 | contig 39500 bp, 37 predicted proteins | sample TARA_R110002072 | Tara Oceans TARA_R110002072 (sample SAMEA4397118) | marine metagenome | biome: Polar Biome; feature: [SRF] surface water layer (ENVO:00010504); material: water (ENVO:00002006), including particulate matter (ENVO:01000060) such as... | depth 5 m
GCCAGCACGGTTCATAAAAAAACTCGTGTCGGGCGTTATGCTGAAAGGTAGTTCAGATAGTTTGAAATGTTGTAAATACATAATTATTTCCTATTTAAGGAATATACCTATTTAAATATTGTCTTGTGAAAAGAGGTCATCAAGGAACGTATCTGGCGGTGGTTCATTCATAACTTCACGAAGATTTTTGATATTTCCTCTCGATTTAACTAACTCATCATTCCATTCATCAACACCACGAACAACAACTGGCTTTAATAAAATGACCAACTCGCTTTTAACTGATGCGTTCTTTTTATGCGTAAACAATCGTCCAATACCAGGCAAATCACCTAAAAATGGTGCCTTAGCGTCCTGGTCATTTATTGACTCTTGCATCAAGCCACCTATAACAATGACCTGCCCGCTACGTGCACGGACGATACTATCTGATTCACGCACTGTACTTAGTGCTAGTGGAATTTGTTGCGTGACACTACCGACAGTAACTGTCTTTTGTTGATCTATCACTTCGCTAATTGAGGGGTGTACATGCAAAGTAACATCGCCCTCCTGACTGATTTGCGGTGTGACATCAAGTGCTATACCAGAAAAGAAAGGAGTCAATGTCACATCAGGACTCACTGTTGTGGCGGTACCTGTTGTCGTGTTTACAGAAGAAACGTCGGTGACAAAAAATTCATCTTGACCCACTTTTATCACGGCTTTTTGATTGTTCATCGTAGCGACACGTGGACTTGATAAAATTTGCACATTACCCTGAGTTTTTAGCAACTCAATGAAGGCAGTAAAATCACCAAAATTTAATGCAGCACTGAATACACCACCAAAAGCTGAGGTGACAGCCCCATCAATTGCCGTCTGTCCTGACGTTGCTACATTCGTAGCAAAACCACTAATCGCTTGCACTCCAGCTGGATTAAGAGTTCCGGTAGTACCTGATGTGCCACTTAATCCGCTTTCGCCAACCAAAACAGTGCCCCCACCAACATTCGAAGTTGTAATTGAATTATTACCGGGAGTTAGTAAGGAACTCCAGTTAATCCCTGATTGAAAGTTTTCGTTTAGTCTAACTTCAATAAACTTTGCCTCAAGTACAACTTGCCTCTGAACAATCAACTGTGTCGCCTGTAAATAAGCTTCAACCTCTCGTAATTCATTAGGTAACGCTCGCACTACGACAACACCTGATTGCGGGTTAATCACAACACTACGTCCATCTCCGGAACCCACAATTGCCTGAACTGAATCTTGTAATTCCAGCCAAAATGTATTCAGTGTCTGATTAGTACGTATGACTGTACCCTGTTGCACACTACTAGATGATGCACCTGCTGCATCATCATCAGAGGTATCACTCTGTGTCAGTGAACCTGAGCTTACTGATGTTGCAGAGCTACCAGAACGCTCAATATTTAAATAATTGATCTGATAAATGCGCGCCCGTAGTCGGCCTGGTAATACTTGAAACCCGTATGCCGTGCTAATAAATTCATACCCATAGACATCACGAGCCGCTTCTAGCACATCAGGAATAGTTACGTTGCGTAAATTAAGGGTGAGGGAACCCGTTACCTCTGGATGAATAACCATATTGTAATCTGTACCATCAACCAGGCTTAAAAAGAATTGATCGGCAGCGACGGCATTTACTGAAATATCAAATCTTTCTTCATCCTTGATTACAGGGACATTCGCCGTATCCAGATTAATTGTAGGTATTAGTGAATCCGCAACACTCTCAGGAACAGAAGCCTGATTCGCATTATCACTGACAGATCTGTTGACCTCTTCCTCCATAGTGCCAATAACACCTTGTCGGACAGTTTGATCCTGACATGCTGTTAAAATTATTAACGTAAATAATATATATATGCCGGGATTGGATTTGATTATTTTCATCATATTAATCTCAATATTACTTTCGTAATTTATAACCTTTGATCACTTTAGTTTTAAAAAGTCTAACAATTAGCTTCCGATCTTCGTGATTTATAACAACCGACACCGGATTGATTTCAAGAATTTTAGCGGAATCAAGCTCATCACCAGCTCTAACTAGCTTACCGTTTAAAATTGCTGTCCTATCTGTATCTGAAATTCTTATTGCAGAAAGTTTCCAGTCGAGTTTTTCTTTATTGACAATCTCCTCAAAAAACACCGGCTCACTATCTTCAACCAAATAATTAGCTGGACGAGTGGGATCCGACAAGCCTGTATTTGCCATGGTTAATATAGGCAACAAGCAGAAATTGAAAATAATACACTGTCTCAATAATATCATGCTAAACACCTATCCACTCCTGATTCAAACTTAGCGTAAATATTTCAATTTTTATATTTGCATCAGGATATTCATTAACTGTTAATTTAAAATTATCCCAGAAGAATCTCCATTCGAGCTCTTCCAGACTTTTCAAGTAACTTAAGGTAGTTAAATAATTTCCGATAATTTCAATTCTTAAACCATGCTTATAAGCATTATCAATATTATTAACTGTTAATACTTGTTCATCATCATTAGAAGCATTCTCGAGTACTGATTCTGTATTTGTTTCCGTTTCATCTTTCGCAACAATTGGAGTGACACCAAGACTCTTCAAATTAACTAATGTTAATCCATCGATCTTATGTAGTACTGTTTCTAATATTTTTGGCATATCTTTTGGTGTCACCAGGCTATTTGTAGATGACTCAAGATCAGCCTGCACTTCAATCAAATGCGATCGGAGTTTTTTAAGTTTAGCAATATTCTCTGCATTAGGATCTTGATTACCAGTGCTTATCAACTCTTGTAATTGCTTAACCAACATCAACCGTTCAGCATTCTTTTCATTTAAACTTACAACAAATTTTTTTTGTTCTTTTTCTAACGGAGTAAATAAAAAATAATCATAAATAGTGAATAACACCACTAACACGCCAATAAAGATAATCCCCCTTTCACGTATGCTTAAGGCATTAATCTTTTCAGCAAGTTTATTTAAGCGTTCAATCATCTTACTTCGTACTGATTAAAAAATTAATTTCAGGATCAGCATCTTTTTTCTCTATACGAGCCAACTCCATCATATTAAATGAAGCACCCTTTAGATTTTCTTCTTCGGCCAGCCTTTGAATATAAACAGGCACTAATTCAGACGATAATGTTTTACCTTTAAGCCCTAATAAAGCCCCACCCTGATTGATGTTGACATCTGTTAACCAAGTCCCTTCAACATGCCCTCTTGCAAAAGATTCTAAATAAGATGAAAAACCAGATGCATTTCCAAACGATCTACTCGATAAAATGTTTGAAATCTTTTCTCTTTGCTCCAATTCCTTACTCAGTTTTGCAATCTCATTTTCTAGTAACTTGCTTTTACTTTTATTTTTCCTAGACGATTCAAATGCCGCAACCTGTACACTGAGTTGCGATAATTCAGTTTCTAGAATTGTAAGTCGCTTTTTATACGGTTTTATTTGCATAATCTGATAAGCATATAAACTTGAAAACATAATTAAAAAGAACGCTCCGACTTGCAACATAGTTACTGCGGAAAAAACAACCTTTTGTTTACGAAATATTGGTTGATAAAGATTGATCTGTTGCATCATAAGGACACCACTTCCTGACGTAATGCTGTACCTATAGCTAACAAACATCTTGACTGTAATAATGAAGACATTTTTTCTGGCACATCAATTAATTCATTAACATCGAGCATTCTAGATGGAATTTGTAGCTGTTCTGACAGGTATTCAGTGATGCCAGGTATCTCTTTACCGATAGGGGTCATCACAAGTGCTGAGACTTGTGGTTGTGAAAAGTGACTCTCGTAGTAGTCCATCGAGCGTTGAACTTCAATGACGATACTATCTAGCCATCTCTGGCATGCTTCATCATCCATCACACTCAAAACTGATTCGGGCAACTGAGATGTCCCGACATTAATGGTCCTCGATAAATATAAAGATGATTGTCGAGTGATGGTAATCAGGCCTTGATGATGACCAGCATAGATTAACGCAACACCACCCACATCCTCGGGTAACATTGCCGCAATATTACGTAATGCAAGTTCAGGTATATCGATAATATTTAGATTCAAATTCGCACTATTTAACTGAGCAATCAATGCTTTCACGCGATTGGATTTGGCAACAACGGCATACATCATCTTATTGTTGCCCGCTGCCTTATGTGCCGGCACTTCAAATACATCAATTACAGCATCATCAATATGGAAATCTATCAATTCTTTAACACGCCAACGTATTGCTGCACGGAGTTCATCGGGTTGAACATCGGGGGCTTCTACTAACAAAAGATTGTAATCACCCAGTTCTAATGAACTCAGGCATTCATATTGATCGAGATCATACTGCTGAGTTAGACGTGCTATCTCAGCATCACGAACTGAAATGTTTTCAATGTCCTGAAATTCACAAAGCTCCAACACGGGAGGAAGGTCTTTTTCACGTCGGACTCGGGCCACTGCTATTGCATTCTCATCAGCACAGACTGCAATTTTAGCGTCTTTCTTGATTTTCTTTTTGAAAAAGTCCAGCAACTCATTACCCCTGTTAAGATTTTAGTTACATATTATTCCCAAAATCCTTGTCTCAAAAATGAGACTATATTACGCCCATAATTTAATAATGAACTAGAGTTTTCCACTCTAAGTTATTAATGTCAAATAGTTTTATCTATTTTAAGAAGAGCAAATTTCAGTTCTTGAAATAACGCTTAGGAAAGTTTTTAGGCGAGGATTGCCCAAATGTGGAAGCCTTTTCTTTAAAGACAGAAAAGACTAGCAACTTAGATGAAATATTGATCTGAAAATATCCAGTTTAATCATTATTATTCAATGCTTTATAAGTTTGTGAATACTTACTTAATTCACCAAGGTTCACGGATATAAATAAACTCATCCGGTCCCGCAAATATGCCCCAGGTAGCGCGACTCGATGAATCGTTATCATGATTGGTATCGTTATCCCAATCATATAGTAACCAAGACAACGGCAGGCCCAGTGTATATGTAACGTCAACAGAGCCGGTTTCAAGCAGTGTATTGCTCAAAATCACTGGATTTGCATCGTCATCCACACCACTGATCAGTGTTCCCGCACCCGAGGCACTCAAGTTTGCACCTGCGGTAATGCCACTATGATTATTGAAACTAATGTTTGCCGAAGTATAAGCCGTACATCCATCATCGGTATTGGTAATAAAGTCACCACTACTTTGATATTCAGCCCTGATTGGAATTTCCACAGGTAATAATTCCGATCCAAATGCATTATCAAGTACCAAACGACCCCAGCGCTGTTCTTTATTACCGCCGGTAAAGGCTATCCCGTTCCCAGCGGTAGCCGTTCCAAAACTCACTGGATTTTGGTTAACACCACTCCCGTTTCCAGCAAAGACATCATCCGTGTCTAATACATTAATACTCAGAGCAATATCTGCATCAAATGAATCTTCTGGATTGCCTCGATTAAATGCAATACCGCCGCCATCACTAAAGGTTAATGTGGCAGCACCTCCTCCTGAGTCAGCAATAACCGGATCAGGGCTTGGTACCAAACCTGTATCCAAAGTCCCAGATGCTGCGGCATAAGTTTTATCTCCATCAGCAACTAATTTTGCATCCGTTAATTTAAAGAATGTTCCGGTATAATTTTGTGTCGTACTGCCGAATGCTGGCGCAATACCCTTTGCCTTAGCCGTAAGATTAATAACAGGCGCGGTCGTATAAGTGAATCCTTGACCAATATAACTAAATGTCCCACAAGCCGGGCCAAATTCTGCTGGAGTGGGTGTCGTCGCTTCAAAAACATAAGGCACAAAACGGCCTACATACCCTGATTTACCAATGACTGCACCTCCACCAAGATAGTCATCATCTACTGCAACCTGGGCAGTTATTTCTATAATCCCGACTTCATCATAATTTACTGTTGAGCTATTCCCACTTCCAGCAGCAATCGCGGTAATTGATGTACCACCACTTAAACCCGGATCAATGCCCGCAGGTTGATTTAACAGAGCACTAAGATCAATGTCTTCGTCAGTTGCTTCATTTATACCTTCTTGTCCATAGTTGGGTGTAGTTGGAAATGTTACTGCTGAAGAAAGATCAGTATTATTAGAAGGATCAGTATCACCACTTTCATGCCCATCAGGTATCCCATCATTTGCTGTACCTATAGGTACACCATCATCACCCGTCGCATCCCATGCCACAGCACGTACAGTAGTTATAAAATCTTCTCCTGCTTCAGTAAATTTTGTACCCCCTGGTCCAGTTGCGGCTGGATTAGCCGTGACTTGTACATCAAAGCCAAATGGTCGAACAATAAACCTATTCGATGTACCAAAGACTGTAATCGCCGGATCTGGTGCAACTGCTGCTAGCGTTTCTCTCGCAAAGAGTTCTACCTGACCGACATCATTAAAATCAAAACTAAAAGTAGCCGTTCCCGTCGCGCCAAAATCAAGATCGACGTTATTATAGTTTCCAGTCGTCGCATCAACCGTCGCCGCATTGTTGTTACCTGGTGTGATATCAAACGTTGCTGCTGCTGCATTTTCAATTTGCACTCGTGGTGCCCCCTGACAAGTTGACGGGTTATTGCATTTGTATGCCATCTCTATTGTCGTTGTATTTAATATGCGAGATTCACAAGCCATGGTTGATGTATTTGTGATGACGGAACGTAACTGTAAGGTTTCAGCTAAAGGGTTAATATCCGACTCTTTACCAGCGATCTGGGTTTCAATACTTTCACCCGTACCACCACCATCAAAGAATCGAAAAACGGCATTTGCAAATTCAATATTATCATCTTCAAGCACACCATCAAGATCGGTTGCAGTACCATCATCGACATCGATATCTATATGTGGAACCGTTGTAGCTGTTGTTTCAGTTAACCAGAATTCAGCAAAGACCTCGGTTCCGTCAAAGGTATATTGGTTTGGTGGTGTAAACGTTCCACTACCCGATTTTAACGTCCAACCATCCGCAGCAGGAGAAGTTGAAAGCGTAATAGTAGTTGTATTACTCGGAGCAACGATATTTGCATGGTCAGTCGGATCGCCGTGTGCCGTGATACGTACAGACAAGGCCTCACATGTAACACCCGGCGTACCTAATGGATAACTTATTGCATAATGATCAACCTGATCAGCGACTACGGTAACTGACAAGGTCAAAGCATCAATATCTTCATTACCGGAAGAGAAGTTTGATTCGGAAAAATAAACCGAAAGCGTACTTGTATTTCGGTTATATAAAAGCACATCACCATCCAGGTAATTATTCGGCCCTATAGTTCGATTATTCAATAAAGAAAATAAAATCAGATTTGGATCATCATTTAGAAAGTGGACGCCATCAACATCCCAGTTATTTGCAGCGCCTGCAATAGAAGCTATATTGAACACTAGTGAAGCAGTTGCACCATCCCATTCAACAATGTCATCATCATCAAAATTTCCAATACCCGGTAAGCTTTCATTTCTGACAACAGATAAAACAATATTGCCATTATTACGGATATAAACTGCATCAATATCTCGGCCATTATCTTCTGCGGAAGTAAAATTATCTTCTGAAAATAATTTCTGAACAAAAGTCCCATCTGATTTAATTTCAACAATGTCATCTTCTTCAAAGAAGTTGCCATCAACAGTAATTCCGGCATTACCCGAAATAGCAAGAGCAATATTGCCATTTTTTAAAGCATGAATAGCATCAACCCGTGTATTACCTGAGAAAATAGCATCGTCTAGAAACAATGTTCCTGAATTAAACGCAGCGTCATACTCGACAGCTTCATCCTGATCCATAGCTTGTCCGCCAAGCGTCGAGTTATTATTTGTACTCACTATGATATTAGTCAGATCGACATACCATATTTCAACTTGCTTGCATGACCCACCACCAGAAATTTGGGCCTGAACAACCTGAGTTAAAGCAAGACTCCCATACGTCACACTGTTAATATTATCGTTACAAGTCCCACCTTCTTCAAAAGCAATAGTTACGAGCAATTTTGTATTCGAAGTATTCGTCGTTGTTAAACTATGTGACCATGCTATTGAATTACCCGTGCCTGTCGTACTGGCAACTGAATCAAATGCAATATTTGTGCTGGTGTCAAAAGGGGCAACTGAAACGGCAACATGTCCCTTACGATTTGTTCCACCAACCGTATGTGTTTGTGACATTGAGTTAGCGCCAGCAGCAACATCTGCTTTTGTACTCATTGCAGCAACTGCGCCACCAATTGTTTCTTCCCAACGTTCCGTTTGACCTGCAAAAGAAAACGAACCTGCCGTTTCACTTACTACACCGTCAACCAACCAGGCGTTAAGTGAGGAAGTTAAAGCCGTCGGCCCTATTGTAGCACCAGTGGTGTTGATTGAATTACCACTGCTCTCAGGATCACCTAATGATGCATTCGTAAGACTGACGGAACCCGCCATAATCGAATTAATATTTGCTGAAAAATTAACTGTAATGTCACCAACAGCAGGACATGGATGTGTTTCTTTTATGACCGCAGCCAATTCACTAACAGAAAGAACATCGGTATAGAAATGTACTTCATCAACATTACCAAAAAAACGATTCCCCGTTTCACCGCTGTTTGTTTCTCCCGCTATAGATGCAACACCTGTATCAGTAGTCCATGCTCCAGTAATTGCACCACTAGCTGAATCAACTAATGTCCCACTTGTATCATAGATATAAGTTCTTATTTGTGAACCTGTTATATCTGCAACGCCGGCTACGAAATACCATGTGTTATTTGCAATCGTACCGCCAGTTGGTGTATCGATAATTTCCAGTGCCGCACCACGTGAATAAAAACGTAGCCTACCTGCTCCTGGATCACCAACACTAAGTGCATAGCCACCAGTATTATTTTCATCATCGGCAAAAATACGTTGCCCTGCTCGTGTATTGTCACTGGTTCTAATCCAGGCTGTAATCGTGAAATCTGTTGTTTGATCAGGAAAGCTGGCTAATTCGATATAATCACCATTCGTACCACCTGCATCATCAAACACTCCGTAACCGCAGGTACCAGGGTCAGTTGCAATAGCTGGCGTTGTATTATCTGTAACCGAACCATTTCTCGCTGTGCCGTCATATCCATTACCGGTAATATCTGTAACTTCACCTGCAGTCCCAGACCAACTACCTTCATCCATACGCCATTCTGCTAAAGGTGCTGGAGGAGCATCAATATCGATATACCATAGTTCAGCACGTAAACACCGGTCTTGCCCACCAATGGCAATACGAATAGTTTGATACGCTATTCGAGTAAGATTATTACCATCATGTGTAATACTACTGACCTCGACTGATTGACCACTTAACGTAGTACCTGTAGTACAACCATTCGTTCGATCTTCAACAACTACTCCCACAACTAATTTATTATCAACATTGGAGTCATTAAAATTATGCGTCCAGGTAAAAGTTGTATTATTATTTATGCTGGTAAAGCCATTACTGGTTGATTCAAGTGCAATCGTTGTTGTTGGTGCAACAGCCGCTATTGCATGGACAAGATCGTTTGTAGCACCAGCATCACTGTGAGTCTGTATCATTGGTGTATTTACTGTGGGAGTCGCAATTAATTTCGTACTCGATGCGCCCGTACCACCGCCTCGCCCGCCACCAGTTCCGGTTTGTTGATCTGATGCTTCAGTCTGGCTTACATTCGGTGTAAAACTTCCATTTAAACTACTCCCAACAACATCAACCAGCCATGCATTGGAAGTAATGGTTGTTATGTTTGTTGTGATAGTATTTGTAACACTATTTGCAGCCGCTGATGCTTCTGGTGCACCCGTTGCTGCGCCGGTCAAGGCAATGGCATTACCAATAATTTCATCGACGCCACCTGTGGTGGTTACAACAATATCACCCGCATATGTATTACTGACGAAATACATATTTATAAAAAAAACTAAACAGCTAATGATTATTTTTTTCATAGACTCGGAACGATCCACTATCTATTAGATTATAAGTGAATGTCTACCTCATGCGTCTCATTATAGTCACGATTTGAACACAAAATTAAGAGGGCGTGGAAATTAAACCTTTTAGTCAATGTAATTTTCTATGAGAGTTCTGAACGTGGTTCACGTGTTAATAAAACATTAACCGCCTGCTTAGGATCGATCACTCCATTTAATACTTGGTTCACTTGATCAGTTATCGGCATTTCAATCTCATATTTTTTGGCCAATGCAGCAACTTCTTTTGCCGTTTTTAAGCCTTCTATGGCTTGGCCTATTTTTTCACTCGCATCCTCAACGGACAATCCCTCTGCTAGCAATAAACCCAAACTACGATTTCGAGATTGATTGTCTGTGCACGTCAATACCAAGTCACCAAGTCCAGCCAAGCCCATAAACGTTTCCTGTCTGGCACCCATAGCCAAACCCAAACGCATGATTTCGGCCAAACCACGCGTCACCAGTGCCGAACGTGTATTGGAACCAAATCCCAGACCATCTGCAATACCTGCGGCAATTGCCATTACATTTTTTACCGCACCACCTATCTGTGCACCGATAACATCATTATGGGTATAGACACGAAAAGTATCGCTATGAAATAAGTCCGCAAACACTTGAGCGATGGCGATATCTTCAGCGGCAATGGTAACGGCGGTGGGCAAACCGGCACCGACTTCTTTCGCAAAGGATGGCCCTGAAAGCACCGCAACCGAACTACCCGGCAATTCTTCTTTAACGACCTGGTGATTAAATTTTTGTGTGCCCGGTTCAAACCCCTTACAGGCGATACACACATGAACGTCAGAAAATGATTTCAACAATGGCAAACTGCTACGCAACCCATGGCAAGGAACCGTATTAACAAACATCTTTGTTTCAGGAGGAACTTGATCAATAGATTCAACAGGGATTAGATTTTCCGGGAACGGGATGCCCGGAATGTAACGCGTATTAGTTTTTTCAGTTTTTAAATTCTTTATTAAATCTGAATTGATATCCCATAGATAGACTGTATTTTGCTTCCGCGTTAATGCCAATGCCAATGCAGTTCCCCATGAACCTGCCCCGAGAACCAACACTGACTGCGCTGACATTCTGAATTAATGTGTTATGTTTGCATTAGCTTGCGCGGCTGCATCTAGCTGGGCCTTACCTTCTTCTTTTTGCTGCTCATATAAAGCATCAAAGTTTACCGGTGCAAGCAATAGTTGTGGAAAACCACCGCGTGTAACCACGTCCGAAACCGTTTCACGCACAAACGGGAATAATATATTGGCACAAACAATCGCTAACATACGGTCAATAACATCAGCAGGCAGGTTTCTGATCATAAATATACCCGCTTGGTTTACCTCAATCAGATACGCAACTTTATCACCCACCTTAACCGTTAAGGTAACCGTCAACACCACGTCAAAATGATCATCGCCAATGGGAGTTGCCTTATTGGTCATGTTCATATCAATTTCAGGCCTCCATTCCATTTTAAACACTTCCGGAGTGTTTGGAGTTTCAAATGAAATATCTTTTACATAGACCTTTTGCACTAAAAATTGTGCATCATCTGGTCCGTTGCCTTCTTGTACTTGTTTGCCGTCTTGTTCTGCCATGATTATTTCCTGTGCTTTTTAATGTTTGGTTAGAATTGTTTAACTTTATTTCAGGCCTTTAGTCAGCGGTAAATTCGCACTCTGCCACGAGAGAATACCACCCTTAAGGCTATATACTTTTTCATATCCTTCGCCCATCAACTTACGCGCCTCTTTTGTAGAAACGGCGCCGGTAGCACAGCAAAAGATAATCCCGTTTTCTTCATATTTTTTCAGCTTATCGAGTTGCCCTGATAATTGATCCACGCTGATGTTAATGGCATCAATAATATGCCCTTTTTCAAACTCTTTTTGTGTTCGCAAATCGATCACCTTGGCATCTTCACGATTAATGCGCCGGGTCACTTCCTCAGGCAATAATAATTTAACGCCGCTAAGCATGTCACCAAATAAATTCCAGATTAATAGCATCAATATGGAAACCAATAGTGAAAATAAAAACAGGTGGTTGCCCACAAATTCAGGGAGTCGTTCCATTCAGTAATCTCTTGCTCTGGCAGTATTAAATGAGGGCTGAATAATACGTTATATCGCTCCTTGAAAAAACATTTATAGCTAATTCAATCTGTATTATTGATTAATGTGAAGTCTTGTCCGGTTTCATGCTAAAATCCGCGCAGCAAAAATAGAGTGTTTTAGGGTTATTGCCCGATTTTTTACATATCCAACTTACATTATCGATTTGAAATTACAGAATTTGCCGTTATCTCAAGATCCGTTCATTTTTAGCAACAACCAACAAAGTCTTCTATGCAAGTAAGTCATAAACCAACAATTCTAATAATTCTGGATGGCTGGGGCCATACAGATAATACTGTCTACAATGCGATCTATTCCGCTAATAAACCCACTTGGGATCGTATCTGGGAGGATTACCCTCATACGCTGATAAGCGCATCAGGCATAGATGTAGGGCTGCCTGCGTCTCAGATGGGGAATTCTGAAGTGGGCCACATGAATATTGGTTCAGGCCGTATAGTAGACCAGGAATTCACACGCATTACCCGAGCGCTTAAGGATGGCAGTTTTTATCATAATGAAAACCTGAATTCCGCATTCAAAAATGCAGCAGAAAATAATAAAGCAGTTCATTTACTTGGCTTACTCTCTAGCGGCGGTGTACATAGCCATGAAGATCATGTTTATGCATTAATGGAATTGGCGGCTAATTGTGGCGTGAAAACAATTTACCTCCATGCTTTTCTTGATGGTCGAGATACTCCGCCAAAATGTGCAGAAGAATCGATTCATAACGCCCAGCTAAAAATGAAGGAATTAGGTGTTGGCCGATTTGCATCAATCATTGGACGTCATTACGCAATGGATCGCAATAAACGCTGGGACCGCACCAAACTAGCCTACGACCTCATCAGCCAGGGTAAGGCAGAATACCAATCGGTCGACCCGTTTATTGCTGTGGATATGGCCTATGCTCGGGGTGAATCAGATGAATTCATCAAAGCAACAGCCATTACCAAACTGGGAGAAGCGCCAATAACTGTCGATGATGGCGATGTTATCGTGTTTGCTAATTACCGCGCAGATCGTGCCCGTCAATTGGCACGCGCGTTCACAAAACCAACGTTCAAAGCATTCGAACGAGAGCGAATACCGAAACTCTCTGCGTTTATCAGTTTGACATCGTATAAGGCTAATTATGAATTTCCCGTTGCTTTCCCACCAGTCAGCATGTCGAATGTCTTTGGCGAATACATAGCAAACCTTGGCTTGAAACAACTTCGAATCGCTGAAACAGAGAAATACGCTCATGTCACTTTTTTCTTCAATGGAGGTGAAGAACGTGTTTTCGAAGGAGAAGACCGAATATTGGTGCCTTCACCACACGTCGAAACTTATGACAAACAACCAGAGATGAGTGCTGATGAGATCACCGATCGTCTCATCGAGTCGATAGACAGTCGGAAATACGATGCTATCATCTGTAATTATGCAAATGCCGATATGGTTGGACATACCGGTGACTTCAAAGCCACTATATCAGCCATAGAATCCATTGATAAATGTCTCGCCAAAGTGATTGAATGTGCGCAGAAAGTTGGCGGCGAAATCATCATTACTGCCGACCATGGTAATGCTGAGCAATTAAAGGCCTACACTACTGAGAAAATTAAATCTCAGGCACATACGGCGCACACCAATAACTTTGTACCACTCATTTATATTGGCAGACATGCTGAGTTTCTCCCTGACACCGGTTCTTTGTCTGATATTTCCCCGACTATGCTCAATATCATGGGTATCCCACAACCCGAAGAAATGACAGGTAGATCACTGTTACGAATACAAGAAGAGGACACACCCGCAGTCATCGGAAAGTGAATCACAAATGACTCATTTTGCTGACAAAATAATCTTCTTTACCTGCTCAATTTTTCTCGCTTCATTTTTCATGCCAAATCTGGTGATAGCTGCAGATGAAACTAATGCTGCAAAGGCCTCAGAATTAGAAGACATTCGAACACGCATCAAAGACGTAGAGACCCGCATTAAGTCCGCTCAGGATGAGACAGATAAATTACAACAAGAATTGCGTGATAATGAGGTCACTACCGCAAAAACATTAACACGACTGCATAATATAGAAGCAAATATTTCAAAAAAGAATGCTGAACTCGAAGAACTACTATTTGAGCAATCTGAACATGACGCCACGCTCAAAAAAGAAAAAGAGAAATTAACTCATCAAATTCGATCTGCTTATCAGATTGGTCGTAATGACTATATAAAATTAATCCTTAATCAAGAAGACCCCGCCCTGGTTGGACGCACATTGGCTTACTATGATTATCACAACCGGGCACGCTCTGAACGCATCAATCAGGTTAAGCAAACCTTAATCAATCTCGAGAAAATTCAACGCACTATTAAAAATGAATCGACACAACTTGAAGAATTGAAATCCAGACATGAAGCTAAGTTAAGCGATTTCCACCAATTCCGCGCAACTCGACGTGATATCAGCTCACGCTTACAAAAATACATCGCAGAACAGGGCGTCGAACTCCAAACACTGCAAGAAAACGAGCGTGAACTCGGAGTTTTGTTTCAGGGGTTAAAAAAGGAAAAAGCGGTAACCATAGAAATGTTTGAGGACATGCCACCTTTCAATACGCTTAAAGGTAAATTGGCCTGGCCCGTAAAAGGTAAACTATTAAAAAGGTATGGTGCCCATAAGAAGGGAGGAGACCTCAAATGGCAAGGGGTCCTTATCGATGCAGAAACAGGCACCAACGTAACGGCTATTAGTACCGGAAAAATAGTTTTTGCAGACTGGTTTCGTAATCTGGGTTTATTAATCATCATCGATCATGGAGATGGCTTTATGAGTCTGTATGGGCACAATCAAAACCTCTTGAAGAATACAGGCGACTGGGTGCTGGCAGGTGAGACTATTGCCACCGTAGGGGATAGTGGCGGTCAAATCGATACAGCACTTTATTTTGAGATCCGAAAAGGAGCAGAACCTCTTAACCCATCACATTGGTGCAAGCGATAATCATTATCGGCTTGTCATATACAGCGGAGCGCGGTTATGCTTAGCCATAAGCTGCGTAATGAACTTGTTTCGTATTAATCAATCAAGATAGTTTGCGCATGTCATCCTGAACGGAGTTTAAAGAATGTCATTATTGAAGAATTTCACCATCACCCTGTTGTTGTCAATGTTATTAACATCGGTTGCGATTGCAAACACTGAACAAGACAGCGAGGCTGACACCTTGCCATTAGATGAGCTTCGCATATTTTCTGAAGTCTTTGCTAAAGTTAAAAATGACTATGTAGAGAGTATTAATGATAGAGAATTAATAGAAAATGCAATACGAGGGATGTTGGAAGGACTCGATCCGCATTCAGCTTATCTCGATAAGGAACATTACGAAGATCTGCAAGAAGGGACATCAGGTGAATTCGGCGGGCTCGGTATTGAAGTTGGCATGGAAGATGGTTTTGTCAAAGTCATTTCTCCCATAGATGATACACCAGCACAACGTGCAGGGATTAAAGCGGGCGACTTGATCATTAGACTGGATGAAAAATCTGTTAAAGGCATGGCTTTAAATGATGCCGTTAAATTGATGCGAGGCAAACCAGGCAGCGATATCATTATTACTGTTGTAAGAGAGGGTGAAGACAGACCCATGGAAATCACAATAACACGCGATGTCATTACCGTTAAGAGTGTTCGTGGGAAAACCCTGGAGCCAGGTTATGGCTATATCCGCATATCAAACTTTCAAACTCACACCGCAGAAGATATGCGCAAGTCACTCGAAAAATTGAAAAAAGAAAATGATGATAATTTGAATGGTTTAATACTCGATCTGAGAAATAATCCTGGCGGTATACTAAATGCAGCCGTAGGCGTTTCCGATCTGTTTCTTGATAACGGATTGATTGTCTATACCGAAGGCCGGATCAAAGACTCAAAACTCACATTTACCGCAAAGCCTACTGACATGCTAAAGGATGCCCCGATCATCGTTCTGGTGAATGGTGGTTCGGCCTCAGCATCTGAAATTGTTGCTGGTGCGTTACAAGATCATGATCGCGCAATCATCATGGGTGAACGCACCTTTGGTAAAGGGTCAGTACAAACCATCTTGCCAATGAATGATGAAGCTGCATTAAAATTAACCACAGCACGTTACTACACACCATCAGGTCGTTCTATTCAGGCTTCAGGCATAGAGCCTGACATCATCATAGAAAACATTCGTGTTGACAGCACAGCAAATCATTCTTCAGCGCAAATCAAAGAGTCCGATTTAACAGGCCATCTTGATAATGGCATGGAAGAAAGCAAAGGCGCGAAAAACAAGAAAAAGAAAAAAGAAAAAAACAATGAGCCTTCTCTCGCTGAAACAGACTATCAACTTTATGAAGCATTAAACGTACTGAAAGGCTTGGCGATTCATTTGAAAAAAACAGGGTGATGTTATGCATAGGGATATGCTCCATTTAAACAGAAAACTGTTCTTTCTCCTACTGATAACCAGCAGCTTCATTACACACCCTGTCTCTGCAGAACAACCCACAATCTCTATCATTATCGATGATATTGGTTATCGCCTACAAGATGATCTGCTTTCACTAACACTACCCGGCCCCGTTGCTTACGCAATATTACCTCATGCTCCACACACAGAAAAAATGTCACAGCTTGCTTCAAAAAAAAATAAGGAAATTTTATTACACCAACCTATGCAAGCAATGGAAAAAAATGAGTATCTTGGTCCCGGCGCGTTAACGTTGAATATGACACAAGAGGAGTTTCTACAGACTTTGAATATCAATATAAACGCTGTGAAAAACCTGATTGGTATTAATAATCATATGGGTAGCTTGTTAACAAGACATCCTGGTCATATGCAATGGTTGATGGAAACAATGAAGGCGAACGGTCAATTTTATGTTGATAGTTTGACAAGCGATGACAGTGTCGCCTCTAGATTAGCGAAAGAGAATAACATCCCTTACTTAACACGAGATGTTTTTTTAGATAACAAACTTGATGAAAAATATATACGCGGCCAATTTATGGAGTTAGTAAAGGTAGCAAAACGTAAAGGCTCAGCTCTCGGCATAGGCCATCCACATCCGGCAACAACGGCTGTTCTATCAAAAGTATTGAAAGATATAAAAAAGTACGGTGTTAAGTTTATTAGCTTAAAATCTCTTATTAAAAAGAAATCGAATGAACAACATTATGTACAAGGCCCCGATACCACTAGCACAGGATTGTGATGAACTCAGAGCTTAAGCGTTAATAGCGAGCGATTAAAATTTATCACTGAGTATCCAGGTTTAATGTGACGTTTATTTGATTACCTTCGGATTTACTTAGAATTACCTTGTCCATGTATTTGACACGGTCTACTAAACTTTTTTCAGCGTCTATTATAAAGTTAACTATGGCCTTAGCCCGATCAGTCGCCAGAACCTTAAGTGAACCCGGATTAATCTTAGCTGACTCAATTCGCGCTAGTTCATTGAATAAACTTTTGTGATACACCCTGCTTATTACTGCATCGTTTACTGTCTCGTCAACAGACGCCAATTCATGTAATTTAAGTCGGGTTGTTTTATCCAACTGCTGATTTGCCAGTTCCATGATGGCATCCTGCACCTCTGGCTCCGAATAATTTAGTAACGCCTGTTCTGTGTTCCTAATCTTATTAATATTTTCAAGCAACGATTTTTTAGCCAAGGCGATACTATCAAGTTCCTGATCATAGGCGCCTGAAACCACCAGTAACAATGCTGGCCTCTCCAGTAATACCTCTGAAAGAAGCATCAGTTTCTCAGCCTCCGGGGGTGTAATGTCAGTTTCGCCCGGAACAAAGTGAACAAATTTAAGCTCATCACCAGACATACCAAGTATCGAACCTATAAACTTGAATGGTGCTGTCACGATTCCGCCAAACAAATTACCTATAGCCTTATTGATAACCGTTTTCATTTCAAATTCAGGGCTATTTAAATCACCTTTGATTGGTAGCTTTATATCTATTTTGCCGTTGTCGTCCTCTAATAAACTAATTGCCATATCAAGCGGCAAGTCCATCGCATCTGGACTAATCACTTTATCACCTAACACCAGTTTTTCTAAAACGATATTATTTCTACCATCCAGTTTATTATTAGCAATCTTGTAATCCAGCGATAACGACAAACTGCCAGATTCAATTTTACGCCCTGCAAACTTCGCCGCATAAGGAGAAAGACTATTAGTGCTAATATTTTTAAACTCCATATCAATCTCACTCAGCTTACGATAATCAAACGGCTGCAATTCACCGTTTATTGACAACGAACCGAATTCATTCACACGACCATCAAAATGCATAGAAGCATAACGCTCGGGTACGGAACTCAAACCGGATACATTTCCAGTTAGTCCATGTGTTTGCACTGAAAACTTTGGTGTCATACTTAAATCTGCAAAGTCCATACTACCCTTGTCCATATCTATACGATCTAATGTCAAGGTGTACATTGCTCCAGGATTCTGAGTTTCTTGATCCGAATTCACAGGGTCATCGCCGACTGGTTTAAATGCCTTTAGTAAATTCAGGTTTTGTTGTTCGTCGATATGCACATTGACATAGGGCTCAGACAATTTTATCTCCTTAACACCGATATTAAGTGGTGTTGTAGATAAACTAAATCCAGTCACATCTAGAGTATCGACTGCGATCAAACGAGTATTATTGCTTCTATCCTGAAGTTGTAATTTACTAAGCCTGGATTCTGCATTTTTTATAGTAATGCCGTTGTTCTCAACACTATTACTTACATTACCTTTAAAACCAAAGGTGCCTGATATCAGGGATACATTTGCATAATTCTCAATGTAGGGATTTAGATATGAGAAATCTATCTTGCTTAGCTCGATATCAAACTCTGCGTCAGTTGAAACAGGAGAAACCCAACCTGCCAGCGATAATGCGCCTTGATTATTAATAACTGCATTTAAATTTAGTTCAACACGACTATTTACTTCGTTGCTGATATCCAATGCTTCCAAATCAATATTATGTACTCGATGCTGAAGGCTTGTTGCAAAGCTGTTATCAACGACTTGAACATTGAAACCCTGAGTTGTGAACTTTTCTAATTTGAATCGAGTATCACTTTCCTTGGTAGTGGTTGTGTTATCTTTTTCAATAGACACATCTGTTGCGAATAATTGTAATACATTTATTAACCCGGCTTTATCAAGCATAAGGTTTGCAGTCCCATCAACTAACGTCAGTGATTCAACAACAGCATTAGACTGGCCAAGGTCAATATCCGCCGCAACCAACATAATATTATTTAAATTCAGTAATTGCTCATGCTGATCCGGTTGGTCATTCCTGAACGTAGATAATGAAGTTTGCATTATCTCCAGTTCTCCAAGTTCAATTCGTATGTCTGAAGAACTTATCTCTTCGTCCGAATTCCCTTCGGGTGTTTTCTCATTTGCGATATTAAATTTGGGAAGAATTAATCGGCCCATGGCATCTGTTTCAAGCAGATACTGATTATCGGTTAGTTCAACTTTACCAATACTAACCTGCGAAAAATCGTCGTTAAAACCAACATCATTAATTGACAATCGATCCAGTTGCACTAATGCGGGAGTATTACTTCGTGGCGCCAACGTCAACTTATTGAGATCTACAGTAGTTAACCTTAAAGCAGCAGTTTCAATTTCATATGAAAAATCAGATAGCGATAGACTTGTCAGCTCAACAAGCGGTTCTGATGTTTGTGTCGATGCCTTGAAGCCTGATAAAGAAATTGATTTCACCTTGGCCGTCTGCTGTGTATTCGTATAACTGATGTCGCCTACATTTAAATCGGCCAATGACATCAATACTTGTGATACAGACTCTTTGACGGAAAGCGCTTTAATGCTTATATCAGTCTTGTCTAAATCAAATAGCAGATCACCTTCTTGACTTGAAAACAATTTATAATAACCACTGACAGAAGCATTGCCACTGAGAAATTCTACAGGCAACGCATCTTTAACCCATTTATGAATGTGTGTGACAGACAGATCAGCGAACTGAAACTGTCCTGAAGACATTAATGGCGTAAGCGATAAAGACCCGGTGAGATTAACCCTGGTATCTCTATCTAAATCCAGAACCACCTGATACTCCCCTTCCTCATTTTCAAGAGTACTAATACTTGAAAATTCAAGGTTCACATCTTTAATACTAGATTGTATTGGATGTTCTTTTGAATGATTAACGACTAAGACACTACCTTGTTTAATTTGCGTCAATACAAACAAGAAGTCTATCGCTGGTGCTGTATCTTCATCAGCACTATCACTTGACAATTCATCTATCAGCCGAGAAAGATTGAGACTTCCAGTTTTATCGATAATCAATTCCAGATGTGGTTCGTTGAGTTGCAAGGTTGATATAACCAGTGTCTTTTTAAAAACCTGATTCAAATCGATATTCACATCTAATCGTGTAAGGCTAGCAATGGGATCGTGATTTTTTTCATTTAATGCGATATTTTCCGCTTGAATACGAAATGTGAAAGGATTGAATTGAATTCTTTCTATAGCAAGTTCACGCTGCATTTTCTCCGCGGCGTAGCTGCTTAGCGCTTTTTTTGCATACCAAGGGATGACGAGATAACCCAATAGACTGTATGTAGCGAGCAATGACGCAATTATTACAGCAGTTATCTTTACTTTTTTGTTAATTAAAATAGACAAAACCAGAAAATATCCTATTGATCATTGGAATACGAACAAGTGAACTCATATTAAGTCACAATGATGTAATGAAAACAAGATTGGACCTTTCCCTTTAACCTACGCCATCGGTACATCAAAAATGCACCTTCAGGACACAGCATGCCGAGACTTACAGTTACATGCACTTATAGAAGTTAACTTTTCAGCACCAAAAAAATGTTAATAAAAACCTGACACCGTTTCTCTTACTAATAAGCAGAGCAGCGACTATCACAGGAGGTATTGACTAAACCAATTTCTAGCCGCTGAGCTTGACTCATCAAACGAGTCAATATATGCATCAAAATGTCCTCCCTCCAGAATGACAAGTTCTTTCGGCTCGCGTGCAGTTTCATAAGCAGCAAGAGCTAAATCTGAAACAGTAAGAACATCATCGCGTGCCACTAACATTAATAGAGGCGTTGGACTGATAGAAGGAATATAAATACCTGGTTCATATTCAATGAACATCTCCACAGATCGAAGTGTGACTTCATTCTTCCACGAAGGGGCGCGTTTATCGTGAGTTTCTCTAAACCATTCCCATGAATCTGCCGTGGGTAATGCCGCAGGGGCCTGAGGTTGCTCCTCTGGTGAAGAAACGACGGGAATCATCGCTGGTGCCTCTCCTGCAGAACGTGCGACACGATCCGCATCAAACATCCCACGCAGCCCATCCCAAGCGTCTGCGCGAATAAGCCGGCGTGCATTTTCAAGCCCCGAGATAATAGGTACTTGAGACACAACACATTTGACTCGCTTATCAATTGCGCCAACAACCAGAACATGTCCCCCACTATAACTAGACCCAAAAACGCCTATGCGGTTTTCATCGACCTCGGATAAGGAACTCGCATAAGTAATTGCATCACGATAGTCACGAACCTGTTGCCACGGATCGATCTCCTGTCTTGGTTCGCCATCACTTGCACCAAAGTTACGGTTATCAAAAATAAGTGCCGCCATACCAGCAGCGGCAAAGACTTCGCCATACTTATCAAGATACATTTCTTTAACAGCAGAATAACCATGGGCCATAACAATAGCCGGGACAACATCCTTGGCATCTTCAGGTTGATACAACCAACCACGTAAAGTTGTATTATCTCCTGTTTTAAACTCAATATCTTTCCGCTGCATAAGTACCCCCTTGATTGTTATAGTGGTTTTCTTTATGTTTTATTTCTTTTGCCAGGAAAGATACAACAACAGCATCCCCGAAAAACCCAGCAACCAGGAAACAATCGGCACTGAGGCCAAAGTTCCATGCGTTGTATTATCCAATGCATAGATAATCGATGATGACAAGAGAAAGCCTGAACCGACGACTGCAAGAACTGTACTCCGATTATAGACTTTCATCTCCTCTCGCAAATGATGTATCTCTGCCGATTTATTTTCCATTTCTATCTTGCCATCATGTATCTGATCTAATACATCAAGTGCTCGATTGGGTAAATCGGGCAAACGATCAATAAGTTTGGGTATATTAAGCTTTGCTCCTTTCAGCAATCCTTTCGCACCGATGCGTTCATCCATCCAGCGCTCCAATTGCGGCCGAGCTGTTTTCCATAGATCTAGTTCTGGATAAAGTTGTCTGCCTATCCCTTCAATATTAATAATTGTTTTTTGCAACATTATCAACTGTGGCATGATCTCGACATTAAATAATCGCGCTATTTGAATGAGCCGCTGCAATAACTCACCGAAGGAAATTTCATGCATTGGCCGAACCAGTAACGGCTCACAAACGGTACGTATGGCAGACTCGAGTTCATCCAAGCGCGTCCCTCTTGGCACCCAACCTGACTCTATATGTAATGCAGCAACACGATGATAATTACGATTTAAAAATGCAATAAAATTATCCGCCAAATAACGCTGATCGAATTCGGTTAATGAACACATTATGCCGAAATCGATAACTTTAACCGTTGCGGGGGTGCCTGCTTCGGCAGGTCCTACAAAAATATTCCCCGGATGCATATCAGCATGAAAGAAATTATCACGAAAAACTTGTGTAAAAAATATCTCTACACCGTATTCAGCGAGCCATTTTAAATCAACTCCAGCAGCTTTAAGCGCATCGATGTCGCGAACAGAGACACCCGTGACGCGTTCCATTGCCAACACATTACGCCGTGTTAACTCCCAATTGATTTCTGGTACATAATAACGGTCTTCCTCAATAAAGTTTCGGCGTAGCTGAGAAGCATTAGCCGCTTCTCTCTGTAAATCAAGTTCGTTCAGCAACGTTTTTTCAAATTCAGTGACCACGCCAGTGAAACGCAAAGATTTTCCTTTGCGATAATATCGTTCTCCTTTCTCTGCAAGCAGGTGCAATAAACTCAGGTCTTTACGGATGAGTGTTTCGATATCAGGTCTAATAACCTTGATAATGAAGTCTCGACCATCTTTAAGTGTGGCGCGATGAACCTGCGCTACTGAGGCTGAAGCCAATGGCGTCTCATCAAACTCCAGAAACACCTCGTTAAGATCGCATTCGTAGGCTTCTTCAATAATCTTGCGTGCAATTTTACCGGAAAACGGCGCTACGGCATCTTGCAACATGGCAAACTCATTCGCGATGTCTTCTGGTATCAGATCGCGCCGTGTCGACAATATTTGACCAAGCTTGACATAAATGGGACCTAATTCTTCCAGCATTAAACGCATACGTTGCGCACGCGGACTTTTTTTTCTTCCAAACCAGTTCCAGGGAAAGATATAAAACAGGAAGCGTACTGGTCGGAATAAATGCGTGGCAAAGATAAATTCATCCAAGCCGTATTTTATTAATACTTTTTGAATGGTTAGTAAACGAAGTATCTGTCCCATAGGCTAACGGCCTGTTTCTTTATAGTTTATTTGTTTTGCCAGTTTATTTATTCTCTGAGAAAGTCGATCAGCATCTTCCCGAAGGATATCAACGTCTTTACAAAACTCTTCTACTAATAACTCGTCCGGTAACATCTCAGTCTCAAACCTCAGGTATTCACTCATATCCATTGCTAATGTTTTACCTGCGTTTACAGCCATACTGCTAGTACCACGGACAAACTTCCCTATTCGATAGGCAACACTATCGCCAAACCATTTCGATAGCGGTTCGTCGAGGTCAATCTCAATATTTTGCATGATCGCCTGAAACTGCTGAGCAAGACCAATATCACCCATCAATTGCATATCTGTTGGCAAACTGGCACTACCATGCTTCGACGAGGCTAACATCATTATAAAATTTGTCGGAGTACCTTTAATTATTACATCAGCTTTATTTTCATAAACCGTACTCATTAAAAGACCTGTTATCGATGGAAATAGAAATACAATCAGGTTTGTATTGCTAAACTCAAACGCAACAACCTTGCCTTCAAGGCTTGCTAATGCATGGAGCGTCTCCTCATCGAGGCTCAAGGCCTTATTAACAAGAGCTTCTATCTGTCTTATCCAGACAGGTGGTTTATTATCAACCACAACACTCATAATTTATAACCGCGGTGGATAGCAACGACACCACCTGTAAGATTATGATATTGTATTTTTTCAAACCCAGCCTGCTGCATCATCGATGCCAATGACTCTTGATCAGGATGCATTCGTATTGACTCAACCAGATATTGATAGCTCGCTTCATCATTAGCAACGACTTTACCAAACAGAGGAATCAACTTGAATGAATATTCATCGTAGAGCTTATCCAGCACAGGAATGACAACCTTTGAAAACTCGAGAATGACTAACTGAGCACCATATTTAAGCTTGCTATACATAGAACGTAATGCTGCATCTTTATCAGTCACGTTACGTAACCCAAATGCAATCGTCATACAGTCAAAACTATTATCGACAAAGGGTAATGTCTCTGCATTAGCTTGAACATAATCAACTCCCTTGATGACACCTTTATCTATAAAACGATCACGTCCCTGTTGCAACATGTCGGCATTGATATCACATAATGTCACCCGACCATCATCACCTAATTGTTTATTGATTAAGCTTGCAATATCCCCGGTACCACCAGCGAGATCCAACACATGATAGTTTTTTCTAATCGCGCATAGATGCACCGCCTTGCGTTTCCATAACCGATGGACCCCCAATGACATCACGTCATTCATCAAATCATATTCAGAAGCTACGGAGCTAAAGACATCCGCAACCCTACCGGCCTTCTCTTTAGCAGCAACTTTTTCAAAACCAAAGTCTGTGGTCGTTTGCTCAGTCATTTTCTTGGCGTGTATGTCCAGCCTGTTTTAATGCATCCAGATAATCAATCCAGTAATTAGCCTTTGCTTCACCCAGTTCATAAAGATACTCCCAAGTATAAAGCCCGGTATTATGTCCGTCATCAAAGACCAACTTAACAGCATAATTACCTACAGGTTCTATTTCTTTAATATTGACGTTTTCTTTTCCTACTTGTAAAACCTCTTGCCCTGGCCCATGCCCTTTGACATCAGCAGAAGGAGAGTAAACGCGTAAATATTCACAAGGTAGTTCAAATTTAACCCCATCATCATATTCGATCTCAAGCACACGAGATTTTTGATGAAGGTTTATTGAAGAAGGGCTTGGCTTGGCGTTTGTCATAATTTCTTTGATTTACTATATATTTTAAGACCGCTTTCTATGCTAAAGGATGTAACGACTCAGATCCTCATCCTCTACCAACTCATTTAGATGATCATTAACATACTCTGCATCAATTGATATCGATTCACCATTTTTTTCTGATGCCTCATAAGACAGCGTTTCAAGCAAACGTTCCATTACCGTATGCAAACGCCGTGCACCAATATTCTCAGTAGAGTCATTTACCTGAAAGGCAATTTCAGCGATGCGTTGAATACCATCATCAGCAAAATCCACGGTGACACCTTCTGTCGCCATCAACAGCGTATATTGCTCTGTTAATGAGGCATCGGGTTCTGTAAGAATTCGCACAAAGTCACCTGCGACCAAGGCACTTAATTCGACACGGATAGGTAATCGACCCTGTAATTCAGGAATGAGATCAGAAGGCTTGGCTAGATGAAATGCACCTGAGGCAATAAATAAAATATGATCTGTCTTTACCATGCCATATTTAGTGGTGACTGTACTACCTTCCACTAATGGTAATAAATCACGCTGCACACCTTCACGAGAAACATCTGGCCCATTTGATTCCGAACGACGTGTCACCTTATCGAGCTCATCCAGAAAAACAATGCCGTGTTGCTCAACACTTTCTATTGATCGAGCCTTGATATCATCTTCATTTAATAACTTTGCCGCTTCTTCTTCTGCTAGTAATTTGAGTGCATCTTTTACCATCAATTTTCGTGATTGTTTCTTCCCTGTTCCCATGTTCTGAAACATGCCTTGTAACTGACTCGTCATTTCTTCCATACCCGGAGGCGCCATAATCTCAACACCAACACTGGGCGTCTTTAGTTCAACTTCAACTTCCTTATCATCGAATTTGCCTTCGATGATCATTTGTCTGAACTTCTCGCGCGTCGAATTTATACTTGATTCATGGTCATCTTCACCCATCATTCGAGCTGGTGGCAATAGAATATCAAGCACCCTTTCCATTGCAGCTTTATCAGCCTGCTCACGTACTTTTTCCAATTCAATTTCGCGTGTTTGTTTAATCGCAATATCAGCAAGGTCACGAACTATCGATTCTACGTCACGCCCGACATAACCTACTTCGGTAAATTTTGTCGCTTCGATTTTAATAAAAGGTGCTTGTGCTAGTTTGGCAAGTCGCCGAGCGATCTCGGTCTTACCAACACCCGTAGGCCCAATCATGAGTATATTCTTGGGAGTAATCTCGTTTCGTATTGATTCATCAACTTGTGCTCGACGCCAGCGATTACGTAATGCAATAGCAACTGCACGTTTAGCTGACTCTTGGCCAATGATATGTTTATTGAGTTCGGCAACAATTGCCTGAGGAGTTAAGTCTGACATTTTAATCCGTTTATTTAATATTATTTTGAATGACTATTTATAGCTCTTCGATAGTTAAGTTTGAGTTAGTGTATATACAAATATTGGCAGCGATACCTAAACCTTTTTCAACAATTTCACGCGCACTCATATCGGTATTCTCAAACAAGGCTTGTGCAGCAGATTTAGCATAATTACCACCTGAGCCAATCGCCATAATATGGTTTTCTGGCTCTATTACATCTCCATTACCAGAGATAATCAGAGAGGTCGTTTTATCAGCGACACAGAGTAATGCTTCAAGTCGACGTAACATACGATCAGTACGCCAGTCTTTTGCTAGTTCAACAGCTGATCGCATGAGATTCCCTTGATGTTTTTGCAGTTTGGCCTCAAATCGTTCAAATAAGGTAAACGCATCCGCTGTGCCACCGGCAAATCCGGCAATTATTTTTTCGTTATATAAGCGTCGCACCTTACGTGCATTGCCTTTCATGACAGTATCACCCAATGATACCTGACCATCGCCACCGATAACGACATGCTCGTCACGACGTACAGATAAGATGGTTGTGCCTCGGTATTGTTCCACGTTTTTTCTCCTGATATGGGAAGCGGAATTGTACATGAGCGGCACGCTAATGCCCACGCCCACGCCTATTGCAAAATATTGTTATCAGTCCGACTTCTTACGATGTGCTCGAGGATGACTTTTGTCATAAACCTGAGCCAAATGCTGAAAATTGAGATGAGTATATACTTGTGTCGTACTTATATCCGCATGACCGAGTAACTCCTGAACGGCACGCAGATCACCACTGGACTCCAACATATGACTGGCAAACGAATGACGCAACATATGCGGATGTACATGACTGGGCAAACCCTGTTTGATAGCCCATTGTTTTAAACGTTCTTGAACTGACCTTGGACTAATCCGTTTCCCCCGTTGGCTGATAAATAATGCATTCTCGTTTTTATTAACCATAGATTGTCTTATCTTGAGCCAATTCTTGATCGCCTTAATAGCATGCTGTCCGACAGGAACGCTGCGCATTTTTTTGCCCTTACCGGTTACGTTCAATATACGATCACTATAATCAATATCACCCATATTGATACTGATCAACTCAGCAAGGCGTAATCCGGAAGAATAAATCAGCTCCAGCATGGCACGATCCCGAACTGACAATCCATCTTGTTCCTCAATTTCAACAAGTTGAACGGTTTGATCTGTATCTAACACATTGGGAAGTTTACGTGGTGTCTTTGGCGCGATAATACCTTCGGCAGGATTATTTTTGACTTTAGCTTCATCTAGCAAGTAACGATAAAAAGATCGAATTGCTGACAAGTTTCGTTGTAATGAACGACCACCAATACCCTCTCGATGTCGAGAGGCAACAAAGCCTCTGACCTGTCTTCCATCAAGATCAGACCATCTATTTATTTCCTGTTTTTCACAAAACTTTTGCAGGGAAGAAAGATCGCGTTGATAAGCGCTACGGGTATGTTCAGAAAGATGATGTAAGGTCTTTATAAAAGACTCAAGCAATAACGTCTCGGACGATTGCATAAGTTTTTACTTAGAAGTAGCCATTATTTATGTTCCACCCATGGTTTCAAAATAAAGCTTAATATCTCACCCAGATTAGCAAGTAATTCAACACCCATTCCTGCTTGAAAACGCTCGGCGTCGAAACTACCGATAGAGAGTATTCCTCCCCAACCTTGGCCATGCAATGGAACCATCACAGAAGAGGCAATCTCATCGCCATCATCACCAAACAAAAATACTTGTTGTTGGCGCTTCATTCGCCCACTTATTGGCAAACGCTTATCAATAATACTTTTAAACAAGGATTGCTCTGTGGTTTCACAACCTGCGAATTCATCAGTTGCAAAACTATCTACAAAAGAAGGCTTTGCAAATAATCTCACGACTGCACGATCCGCATGAAAATGCTTTTTCAGATTGTCATATAAAGTATTAAATATATCTTTAGGTTCCGCTGCATCCATAAGTGTTAATGCCAGTTGATGCATGCGTCTTGCAAGTTCTTCATTTTGACGAGCAATTTCTATGAGCTCATGCAAGCGCTTGCGTGTTTGTTGGTTTTGTTCTCTTAACACTGCGACTTGTTTTTCAACCAGTGATATAGCTGAGCCATGATCATGCGGAATTTTCAGTTCAGAAAGCATGTCTGGGTACTTATTAAAAAATTCCGGGTTGTCTCTTAAAAACTCTGCCACCATGCTTTCTGTAAGATTGTTTGAATCCAGGTTTTCTGTTTCCTGTCCACTCATAACTCAATTTTCCCCTCAAAGACTGTTGTAGCGGGACCTGTCATATAAACGGGTTCGCCGTCCCCTTCCCAGCGTAACGTCAAATGACCACCGCGTAACTCTGCGTCTATTGTCCCCTCCAAGTACCCTTGCTGACAAGCAATAACCATCGCCGCACAAGCACCACTCCCACAAGCCAGTGTTTCACCCGAGCCACGCTCAAAAACACGCAGTTTGAACGCTTTCTGATTCAATATTTCGATAAACCCAACGTTAACACTTTCTGGAAACACCCCACTCACCTGCAAAGTTGGACCTATTACATTTACCGGGGTCGAATCAACATCTTCGACAACAATAACTGCATGGGGGTTTCCCAAAGAAACGGCTCCAAAAGTCAGTTCATCATCACCTAGGTTCAGTTTATACTCTTCAAGTTGCTCATCTGCTTTTAATGGGATTTTCGCCGGTTCAAATACTGGCACTCCCATGTCGACAGTCACACAGTCATTGGTTTCAATTTGTAAAATAAGACGTCCTGCACCCGTTTCGGCTATAACCCTGTCTTTATTAACCAATCCCTTTTCTCTGAGATAGACTGCGGCACAACGAGCACCATTGCCGCATTGCATTACTTCGCTGCCATCAGCATTGAATATTCGGTAACAAACATCTGCTTCGGGATTTTTCGGTGGCTCTAGCAACAAGACCTGATCGCAACCGACGCCAAATTGGCGATCTGCGATATGCCTGACTTGTTCGCGAGAAATTGCAATTGACTTGGTAAAACTATCGAAAACGACAAAATCATTTCCTATACCGTGCATTTTTGTGAATTGATATTCCATACTCGTAGATTACAACCTATCTACCTTTAGGCAAAGCGCGGAACTGGATTTATCAATCTTTTAGGTTATTAGGAACAATCATATCCGTGGCTTAAGTATTAGAGTAATCAATAACTCATTTATCAACTATATGCAGCTCTTGAGGGATATGCAGTGTTGATGTTGGAAAAGCACACTCAGCCTCATGAGACTCAATGATATCTATGATTTGTAGCATGACGTCTTGTTTTACTTCATGAAACTCAATCCAATTAACTGTCTTCGTAAACGTGTAGATAAAGAAATTCAAGGAAGAAGATGCAAATTCATTAAAGTTCACAATTAAAGTCTGTTTATCATCAATATCATCATGATCCTGCAACATTTTTTTAACATCAGCAATAATTCCACGCATCTTACTTGCATCATCGTAACGAATACCGATTGTTTCCTTGATACGTCGATTCGTCATGCGTTGTGGGTTTTCAACGGCAATATTCGTAAATACCGAGTTAGGAATATACAACGGTCGTTTATCAAACGTGCGTATAGTAGTTAATCGCCAACCAATCTTTTCAACTGAACCTTCAATTTCCCGGTCGGGTGAGCGTATCCAGTCACCCACATCAAATGGACGATCCATATAAATCGTTAAACCACCAAAAAAGTTGGCTAATAAATCTCGCGCCGCAAAGCCAATTGCAATACCGCCAATACCACCAAATGCCAATACTCCGGAAATGCTATACCCCAATGTTTGCAATATTACCAAGGCACCGGTAATGATGACTGAGACACGTAACAACTTTGCAATTGCATCTGCCGTTGTTTGATCAAAGTCTTCACCTTTTCGTTGTTTCTTTTCCAGAAGAATTGTTTCGGAATTGGATATAAAACGCACTAGAAACCAGACAATAATAACAATAACTCCGACTTCTCTAATCGGTTCTATCGCACCAAAAATAGCAGCATCCGTCTGTTGTTTTACAACATCTGCCGCAAAGGCTAAACCCAATACCCATATCAATAATGTTATTGGTTTTTGAACTGCAATAAATAAAGCATGATCCCAATTAGTCCAGGTTTTTTTTAATCGGCCAATTAATTTCGCAATAATTCGTTTTTGTAACCAGTTAATAAATGCTGTCAAAAATACAATAATAAATACCTGAACGATCCAGTTCTCCTGTTGAAGAAATGATTCCATCATTTGTAATAATTCTGAAAAACTCATTTATATACCCTGTAATAAATATTCGTTAAATTTGTTCAATAAACAGCTGTTAGCCTATAACCCTTTTTCTCTAATAGCGATAATACACCTTTTGTCCCGGGTAGATGCATCGCACCGATAGCAATAAAGGATTTTCCTTTTTCCAGCATCGGTTGCATGCGTTCGACCATGCTTTTATTCCGATCGACAATCAGTTTTTTCATTAATTCTTCATAGATGGGTTCCTGAGCCATCGAATGGCGTTGTGTATAATTATATAAACCACCCAAGTCACCCTTCAAATAATATGACTTCATAGCAATGAAATCACCTTCAATGACATCATAATGACAAACCGTATCCGTCAGTAATTTAATCTGGTCGGGCATTTCTAAATCACTAAATATCTCGGCTTGCTCTTTTAGTGTTTCCAGACCGGAAACTATTGCTCCATTCTGTTGTGCTAGAGACAGCAACACTAAATCTAGTGGGTCTCCAACATCCGGGGGATAATTCATTAATAAAAAGGCGGCCCATGGCTTCATAACGGATACCGCATCAGGACCAAGTTGATAAGCAGACAAAATTAATTTTGTTTCTTTATAAATGAGATTGTCAATTAGTTCTGAGAGTCGCTGTCCATCATGAAAAAACATCATCTTCGAAAATAATAACATTTGTTCTGTATCAGGTAAGGCTTCCATAACAAACTGTTCTGAATTATGTAATGCCTTATCAACTATCTCAGGCAATGTTGTGACATCCTTATCCGAAATATGAATCGTTCCAAACAGGTAACTAGGCTCTTTATCTTTTTTGCTTATCTTCCAAAGCAAACCTTGCGCATAAGGTATAACTTTCGTTTCAAGCTGACTACTAACAAGAGGTTCACAATGAGGTGAAATTAATTCTTTTGCATGTATGTTTGTTACGCTGAATAAGCAACATAGCAAAATAATTATTTTTTGTTTAATCAAATGAATCATCTCCCAAATCTAATTCTGGTTCTTTCTCAAGATGTATCACAGCCTTTGAGCGCTCTTGCCATAATTGCGTTTGCTTTAATTCATCCAGGTTTTTATCAAAACGACCATGCATCCTGATTAATCTAGATTGTAATTCGATGCTGCTCGGTACTTCTGCTTGATCCAAAATTGAAATCGCACCTTCTTGGTTATTACAGGCCAAGACCATATCACAGCCTGCGCGCAGTGCCGCCTCTGCACGTTGTGGATAGTTCCCCATAATCTCGGCTCCTTTCATGCTGAGATCATCACTAAACACTGTCCCCTGAAATTCCAATTGCTTTCGTAAAACCTGCTCAATCCAGATTGAAGAAAACCCGGCAGGCTTCTCATCCACTTCAGGATAAATAACATGTGCTGGCATCAAACCCGGCAGTCCTGCACGAATCATCCTTTCAAATGGAATGAGATCTTTCATTTGTATGTCCTGGTATTGTCGACGATCATAGGGAATCGCAACGTGTGAATCTTCAGGAACTGATCCATGACCAGGAAAATGTTTACCAACAGCGGCCATCCCTGCTTCTTTCATACCTCGCATGTATGCACGCGCCAGACTCGATACCTGATCCGGGTTAACATGAAAAGCACGGTCACCGATCACCTGACTAATCTTCCCCCCCACATCCAGCACTGGAGCAAAGCTAAGATCAACACCTACCGCTAGTAATTCAGCCGCCATCAACCAACCTGCTTGCTGAGCGAGCGAATCAGCTTCTATAGAAGTACGGCCCTCAGCTAATAAAGCACAGGCAGGTAGGCGACTAAAGCCTTCTCGAAAACGTTGTACCCGACCACCTTCGTGATCAACGGCAATTAGAAGATGCGGTTGACGTAACTCATGAATGTTTGCACATAAAACTGCCATTTGCTCAGGCGATTCAAAGTTTCGTGTGAACAAGATCACGCCACCTACATGCGGATGCATTAACATCTCACGTTCATCGACCTCAAGTTGAAGTCCGCGTAAATCACACATAACGGGGCCCAACGACATTTCGTTTATTTTCATTTCAAACTTTATTTATTTCTTTTATATCCATCTTATCTCTCAGGTAATCACCTAAAATATTTATGCATAATACCATTGACAGGATAGCAAAACCGGGCGCTAACACCATATGCGGAGCCACCAACATGTAACGTGTGCCATCTCGTATCATACTGCCCCATGATGCAGATGGGGGTTGCACACCTAAGCCGAGAAAAGATAACCCTGCTTCAGCAATGATTACGCCAGCAAAGGCAAACGTCGCTTCTATAATTAAAGGTGCCATAATCAATGGCAAAATATGTTTCAGGGCGATAATAAAACTTGAAGTCCCCAAGGCATAGGCAGCATCAACATGGTCTCTGTTTTTTATACTGAGTGTTTGCACGCGCGCCAATCGAGCAAATCCGACCCAACTTACTATAGATAAGGCAATAACAGCATTCATTACTCCCGGTCCGAGCAAACCTGCCAATGCGATTGCCAGCAAGATACCGGGAAAAGCAATAAATAAATCAATCATCATGACCAATAACTTATCCCAAAATCCGCCTAGCCATGCTCCCACCATGCCAACAAAAGTGCCTATGCTTAAAGATATCGTGACAACAACAATCGCAACACTTAATGAAGTACGTGCTCCCATGATCAAGCGCGCACTAATTGAACGCCCAAGGTCATCATGTCCAAACCATTGCTCCCGATGGGGTGTTAATAATATTTTATCTAATGATATCTGATCCGGTTGTATAGGTAATACTGGTCCTAATAAAGCCAATATTGACCACATGATCAATATTAATAATGGTATAGAGTAAACTTTGTTCATGTTTCGAGTTTTAACCTCGGGTCCAACGCGGTATAAACCACGTCGGTCATCAGATTAACCAACACATAGATAAAGCTAATCAATAACACACATGCTTGCACAACAGGGTAATCGCGCTTTTGAATAGAATCGACCATCAGTTGCCCAATTCCCGGCCAGGAAAATATAGTTTCGGTAATAACGGCACCGGTAAGTAATGCACCGAGTTGCAAACCTAAAATAGTGATGATTAGTAGTGCCGCATTACGTAATGCATGCAAGCACAATACTCGAAACTCACTCAAACCACGTGCCCGCGCGGCGCGGATATAATCTTCCTGCAAAACTTCCAACATCGACGCCCGTACCATTCGTGACAGAATAGCAGCCAATGCCGATCCTAATGTAAAAGCGGGAAGAATTAATGAAGACACCCCTTCTTTACCACTTACAGGGACCCAGCCTAGCCAAAGAGAAAATATTAAAATTAATAGAGGGCCCATCACAAAATTAGGTATAGAGACACCGAACATCGCCGACACTATTGCCAGCCGATCCCAAAATGAATCTTTATAAACTGCAGCAAGTATTCCCAATGGTAATGCAATCAAGATAGCGATAGATAAACTGGCAATGCTCAGGATCGCGGTAGCAGGTAGTCGATCAAGCAATAACTGGGTAACTGCTTGCTGAGAATGCAATGATTTACCCAGATCAAAATGTGCAATGCCCTTCAGATATTCCCACCATTGCTGCAAAATTGGCAAATTCAATCCAAGTTCATCGCGTAATGCTTCTGTGTCCGCCGAACGTGCAGTTTCACCCAACATAACCTCTACCGGATCACCCGGCACTAGATGGATCAATAAAAAAACGAGTGTCGATATGCCGAACAAAACGAAGACAGCACTTAGCAAGCGTTTAATCAGATAATTCAAAAACACACTATTTTTAATTCCCGGTTCAACTATTGACCCATATCAGGCTACAATGATAATAACAGTTCATGATGACTTGTAAGAGATTCGGGTCAGTATTATGTATAAATTTGATAATAATAACGAACAAGAAACGGAATCAACAAAACCAGCAGCCATGTCTTTAAACGAAACAAGCCAGGACGTCCTCAGTATCGTTGTTCGCATGTGTGGCCTACTGTTATTATTTATTGGTTTATGGATAGCAATACAGACATTTAGTGAGGCCCTGGCCCTGTATAAAGATCCGAAGAATATTGAACGCATGGCAACTGCTATAGAGGCAGGCTCAAACATTGATAAGAGTCTTATCCCCGTTCGCGACAGTTTACTTGGAGAAGATGAAACAAGTGTTGAATCTGAAAGTAGAGTTGCAAATAAAACTGATGGTTTTCGTATTTCCTATTTCATCGCTTGGATTGTGGATCTATTGTTGCTGCTATTATTGGCACGTATTGCAATCATGGCAATTAAAACTGGTGGAGAACTTGCGCTTTATGATGCTCAGATAAAACGTCTTGCCAGAAAGATCGTTCACGCCAGTAAAAAAGAGCAACTAAAATAATTAACGATCTATCAATATTTGAGAAGCGTATTTCATCATAATCTATACTTTTACTAGATTATTAACTTAAGTAACTTAACCTGGAGACTTTTATGGCTGTATCAAAGAAAAAAATTATTAAAAATGCTGCTTTGGCTAAAGTGATCGATAGCTCACTAACGAACCTTGAAGCAGCTACTGCAAATGGGGCTAAAGCATTAGCGCTTGCTACAAAGAACAGTAAGCAATCAGCGGCTGAAGGAAAGCGTCTTAGCAAAAAACGAGTCACACTCATCAAACGTCGTAAAACTGCTTCGGCAAAGGTACAGAAAGATCCGATTGCAGCGAACAAGAAAGCCTTGAGTGCTGTTGATAAAGAGTTAGCTGCCATCAGAAAAGCAGCAGCTAAAAACAAAATTGTTAAAGCAGCCAACTTTGAGGAGTTATCCGGCTTACGAGTTAGTTGTCGTCGGTTGTCTGCATATAACAAAGCAATAACAGCAGCAGACAAAGTTTTGAATAAACCAAAGAAAAAAACCAGAAGACGTAAAGCGGCATAATCTTAAATCATACATATCTAGCCAACCGCCCAAGAGATGGGCGTTGGTTAGATATATTTCCTAGCTATATTGGACACTCTTTCTTTTTAAATAACCCACGGTCAAAAACCATTAGGAACAGATATGGGATACTGGTACCTTGCAATCGCAATTATCGCTGAGGTTATAGCTACTAGCGCACTAAAAGCTTCCGATGAATTCACAAGACTAATACCCAGCATTATTGTTGTTACAGGTTATGGCATCGCATTTTACTTTCTAGCACTCGTTTTAAGGACGATTCCAGTTGGCGTTGCCTATGCCATATGGAGTGGTATGGGAATAATATTAATTGCGATAGTTGCGAGTATATTTTTCAAACAAATCCCTGACATGCCTGCGATAATTGGCATGGCGCTAATAATATCAGGTGTTGTGATTATCAACGTTTTTTCCAAAACGATTAGCAACTAATGCTTAAAAACAGCATCACATATAAAATAAACATATTATGAATATGATCCGTTTTTTAAAATTAATAACTATTTTCCTATCATTACTTATTAATTCAATTAATAGTTTTTCTTTTGAGCAGAAAGATTTTGTTAATGATATAACCCATGCTAAAGAACTGTTTGATGAAGGAAAGCATGACGCGGCGATCAAGTATTGGGAAGGGAAGCAGCCCGCTTACGGTGGTCAGCAAGGGCACTACGAGCTTGAACTAGGTACTTTTTATAGTCGAATGAAAACCTTTGATAAGGCAGAACAGACTTATTTGGCGGGCATGGCACTAGGAGGGAAATACCCTCGATTGAATGTTAGCCTGTCTTATATTTATCTTTGGACTGGTAGATTTGATCAGTCTTCTGCCCTTTTAGATGAAACAATAAAGGAATATCCGGATTGGTGGTCAGGTTACTACACAAAGGCACACCATGAATTCCTGACAGAAAATTACAAGTCCGCAAAAAAACTAGCAGAACAATCAGTATCAATAATGGAAACTGCTCGAGGATTTATGCTGCTGGCACGAATTTCTTATGCATTGAATGATACAAGATCTGTTATTAGTGCTATTGAAGAAGCTATCAATATTGAACCCAATTTCCTTGCTGATTTGACCGCGATGAAGATATATGCCGTGTCATTGGCGACAGAAGGATTGAACGGAGAAGCGATTGCTGTTATTGAAGAAGTAAAAAAGAATAATGAAAAAGCAGTTGGGGATAAAGAACTTGAAAAATTATTATCTGAATTAAAAAACCCCAAGAATAATTAATCATCGACCTTTGTCAGGGTTTCTATTAGACCGTTCTATATTCGTGTTGAGTCCGCGTTGTTTTTGCATAAATTCACGTCGTGCTTCTGGAGGCATGTTTTTAATTTTTTCTCGTAAGGCCTTTCGTTCTACTTCTGACAATCCTTGCATGTGTTCCTTCATTTTTCGACGCATTTTCATATGCTTGTTTCTAATTTTTTCTCGAAAAGCCTTTCGCTGCTCTGGTGTTATATTGTTGAATTTCTCCCGTAAAGCCTTACGCTCCGCTTCCGGCAACTTTTTAAACCATTCTTTACGTTGCTTTATACGCTTCTGCTGTTCCGGACTTAAATCTTTAAACTTTTGATACCGCTCGCGTATCTTTTCTTTTTGATCGTCATCCATAGACTGCCAACGTCGCATGTGTTGCCTCGCTTTTACTTTTTGCTCGTCCGACATCTGGCCCCAACGACTAGCACCTTTTTGCATGCGTTGTTGCCGTTTCCCGGGTAATTGAGCCCACTGCTCCTTGAAGTCTTTTAATAATATTTGTTCTTCGATTGACAATGAGTCCCATGAGACACCTTCTTCTGAAAATACAGTTGCCGTATATAGAAGACACAGCAGTAGTAATGTTATTAGTCTATTGTTCATTATTAGTCTCTTTCATTACCTCAATTAGCTTCCCAATAGCTTCATTATCCAAGTATTCCGGGTCAACCCACTCACCTTCATCCGTTTCCCATTCACCCAGGAATTCTAGAAATTCCATCGAGGGCAAACTGTCACTATTATTTTTCTCCTCAGAAAAAGACGGTGATGTTGAGTAAATCAATATGCATAAACATGTACTAGCTCTGTAAAACATCATCTTCGAGCCATTCATAGAATTCCAAATCTTCATATAGTTCAAGACTCTCAAAAGATGAAATTAGATCTAAGTCATCCAACGGAACAGCATGATTAGACACCGGGGATTTCAAAAGAACCATGACCGTAAAGACCATGACACAAGTTGTTGCCAATGCCCCCGTCATAATAACTGTCCAATGCTTTTGTGGAGTTACAGATTTATCTATTACCTTATCGATAGCCTGAGTTCGAATTTGTCGAATTCTGGATAAGGTATTACCATCAAGAGACTCAACACTATCATTGAGTGCTCGCTTGATGCTTCTTGTTAAATTATCTTCGCTATCTTGATTCATCACCAATGCTCATCTAGTTTGGCACGTAAATTATGTACTGCACGCGAATAATGCGTTTTCACACTACCTGCTGAACATTTCATTACTGCCGCTGTTTCTTCTACACTATACCCTTCCCAGCTTCTTAATAAAAAAGCCTGTTGTTGCCGCAACGGCAAATTATGTAATCCTTCATCGAGTTCATCTATACGCCTATCAGCTTGCAATAATTGTTCTGGTGTTCTGGCTAATTCATCTTCCGCTTGCTGAATAGGATCCTCATATTCTTCATCTTTACTACTAAACCAACTGCGAAACCGGTTTCTTACCTGATTACGCCGGTACCAATCCTTAATTCGACTTTGCAATATCGTAGTAAATAGCGGACCCCATTCCCTGGTATCGCGATCAGCATATTTCTCAACCAACTTAAACATCGCGTCCTGCAAAATATCCAGAGCATCATCCTTGTTGCCTGTCGCTATTTCAGCCATACGAAAAGCTCGCTGTTCAACACTGGCAAGAAATGCATCAAGTTCACGCTGTGCTTCCAGTGTTTATCCCCTTTAATATCTTTGGTTAAATTAAACTGTTTCATCTTAATTAACGTAGCCAGAGAAACTATCCGGCCACGTTATTATCAATTGATAAATTAATATCAGCAATGCTTAGTTATCCTTCACGGTTAGCTTGACGTCTTTCACGAATTTTTTCACGTGCTTGCTTAGCTGACTCACGTTCCCTCTCATTCAATTCACCATCGCCATCAGTATCAAATCGTTTAACTATTTTTGCTTTACGTTTCTCTTTTACTGCAGCCCGTTCTGATTTACTGATTTCACCATTTCCATCGGTATCTATTCGTTCCATACGCTTCGCTTTAAAGGCTTCTCTGGCCGCCTGACGTTCTCTGTCACTGATTTCACCATTTCCATCGGCATCAAATTGTCCTCTTATCTCATCGCGTTTTGTTTTTCTATCA
>TARA_R110002072_G_scaffold174303_8_pt1 | contig 39379 bp, 32 predicted proteins | sample TARA_R110002072 | Tara Oceans TARA_R110002072 (sample SAMEA4397118) | marine metagenome | biome: Polar Biome; feature: [SRF] surface water layer (ENVO:00010504); material: water (ENVO:00002006), including particulate matter (ENVO:01000060) such as... | depth 5 m
CTAACTGCGGCTCAGCCACGCGAAGTCGGTGTTGCCACCGGTCACGATCATGCCGACTCGCTTGCCGCGGATCTGATCCGCAATGCTGCGAATCGACGCGAGCACCGTCGCACCGCTAGGCTCGACGACCATCTTGGTGCGCTCGAGGAAGAAGCGCGCCGCATCGACGATCGCCTGCTCTTCGCACGTAATCACTTCAACTTGGTGGCGCTGCATCAGCTCGAAGTTTGGCTCGCCCAAGGCGGTCATCAGCCCGTCGCCCCAGGTCTTTGGGTTGACCACGGCCGGCTGCCGCACGCCGGTCGCCATCGACCTTGCGGCGTCGTCAACGGCCTTGGGTTCTGCCGCCAGCATGCGGGCACCGGGCAACAACGCGCGCACGACCACGGCGGTGCCACCACACAGGCCACCGCCGCCAACAGGCGTGATCACCACATCGAGATCGGGCACCTGCTCAAGCAATTCGAGCGCGGCCGTTGCTTGTCCGGCAATGACCAACGCATTCTCGAACGGGTGCACCAGCTCCGCGCCGGTCTGCGCCTGCCACGTATCGCACGCTTGCTGACGCTCGCTCTGCTTGCAGAACCGGACTTCCGCGCCGTAACCCTCCACCGCGAGGACCTTCACTTTGGGGGCGGTTTCCGGCATCACGACGTAACACGGAATGCCGCGCGTGCGGGCCGCATACGCGAGTGCCGCCGCGTGGTTGCCGCTGCTGTGAGTCACGACGCCGCGCTGCGCAACTTCGTCAGCGAGCGCCATCACGGCGTTGCACGCGCCGCGCGCCTTGAAGGCACCGACCTTCTGCAAGTTCTCGCACTTGACGAAGACCTGCGCGCCGAGCTCGGCGTCGAGCGTGGCCGAAGTCGCAACCGGGGTGCGATGCACGTGGCCGCGGATGCGCTCCACGGCCGCCTGAACATCCGCCAGTTCGACCGGCACGATTTAGCGCGCCGCAACCTTGAGCTTGCCGCTCTTGCGCTCGACGTCGAAGAGCTTGTTGCCGAGCGGCACACCCTTCAGCTTGAAGTCGACCGGATCGCCAATCGGATCGTCCTGGATCTCGCCGTAGCGGACTGCGAAGCCACAGCCGATGCGGAAGATGTTGTCGAGCATGAACGAGTTGAGGTTGATGTCGACACCGCGGTAGCGCGAGCCAATACCGTTCTCAGGGTGGAAGTGCTCAAGGCAGTTCGCTTCCTGGGTGCCGTCCAGCTCACCACTCATCATCTTGAGCGTGCGCTTGAGCAAGTCGCCAGCGAGCTTCGCCGCCTTCTTGTTGCCGCGCTCGGCCCAGTAGGTCAGACCTTCGAGGATGTGCGAGTTGACGACCGGCCAGGTGCGACCGTTCCACGGCGAACCCTTGCGGGTGCCCTTCCAACGGCCCGCGCCATCGAAGGTCGAGTCGCTCATCGAGATGCTCGGCACCGGGTACTTGGCCCAGAACTCATCGCGACTCGACAACAGGTCCAACATGCTGTCGACCTGCTTCTGGTTCGGGATGTCGGTTGCGAGCGGGTAGAAGCCCACTGCAGCACGCACGTTGGTCTTGCGACGGCTGACCGGATCGAGGTCCATGAACATGCCGGACTTCTCGTCCCACATCTTCTTTCGCACAGTCTCAAGGATGACTTCGATCTCCGCTTGGAAGCGGTTGGCCATCGCCTTCTCTTGGATCTCCTCGGCGACCGCGTAGAGCCACTTGACCATGCGGTAGCGGAACACCGACACGTCGATGCCCTTGAGGCGGAACTGCTCGGTGAACTCCACCGCGCGGTCGGCCTTACTATCGATGACCGTGTAGCGGCGCGAGAACTCTTGGCCCGATTCGAAGTGGTTGACGATGTCGGTCAGACCACTGCCTTCCGGGTCGCGGTTGTTGCCGACCCACTTGACGTAGCGCTGCATCGCCATCAAGACGGTCTTCTTGGTCGCCTTGTCGTTATGCATCGAGTCGAGCGCCTCGAAGCCACCACCCCAGTCGGCGTGGTAGAAGTCGCTCGCGTCGGTGCCGCTCATGTAGACGCGGCCGGGGACCTGACCATTGTGCAGCAGGTTGTCGAAGAAGATCTTCAAGCAGCCGCGCGAGTAGCTCGGATCATGTAGCCAGCGAGCTTCGCGCATCACCGCCGGAGCACTGAAGCTCGTCGGGATGTGAGCCTCACCGTTGCCTTCACAGACGGCAGCCGACGTATACAGGCCCGCCCCTTGCTGCTGACGCAACAGGTAGAGCAGCTCGAAGCGGTTCTTGACGACGCGCTCCATGCCCTTGTCTTCACACTCGAACTGCGGAACGCTGCTCCAGAAGGCCTTGTAGCCGTTCTCGTCCTTGACGTCCGGACGGCGTGCACGATAGGTGACGCCCTTGCCCTTGAAGGTGACGTTCGCCTCGAAGCGGTGCGCAGCGCTGCCGCCACCCTTCAACGTGATGGCGCGGAACAAGCCGGCATACACGCGCGAACCAGCGATGATCGGACTGGGCTTCTCGACGGGGCGCTTGGCGCGCGGCGTCTGCAGGTGCCCCATGTCGAACCACGGTGTCTCCTCGAAGTTGCCGAGATCACTGCCACCCTCACAGAAGTACGCCTGCAAGCAGCGCGCACCCTTGCTGTCCGGGTTGGAGAAGTGGATGTCGGTCGGCACCTGCGGCGAGCCAACCGGACCAAGCGGTCGACGAATGCGGAAACTGTCGCCCTCGTGCGAAACAGGTTCGCCTTCCGGGTCGGTCGTCGTCCACATCACCACGTGCAGCTCGAGCTCCTCGTTGCTGCCGTTCTTCAGCTCCAACTCGGAGACCAAGCGGTCGTCTTGGGTGATGAAGCGCGTCTCGGTGATGGTGATCTTGCCCGCGACGTGCTTGAACACGCCCTTGCCGTCGACCATCTCGAACCCGGCGCAAACCGTGTCCATTGGACGCCCACCGTTCAAGAACGATAGGAAGTAGACGGATGGCACGACCGCACTTGAGATACAGGTCTCGTCGGCGAACCCGGGCTCGGTGATGCGTCGCGGATATTGCGGGGCAAAGAGGCAATAGCCTCCGCCCGCCAACGCGATCTTTTTCGGCAGATTGACGACACCGGAATCCGTGGCTGATGCCTTGGAGCCTGAGGCCTTCGCCTTCGTCGTACGCTTGGCCGAACTCTTCTTCTTAGCCGCTGCCATTGGCAAGTCTTTTATATCGAGGCGCTTATGGTGCCCAAGTAGAGTGACTAACCAACACACCAATTACGGTGATACCGGATAATAGTCAAACAGGCAGTCGCATATTGATGGCTGCCCGCTAGCAGTCAAGGGGTTTCCGGCGCCTGCCACAGGTCTGACAACGTCAGACCCGGTTTGCGGGATACGGCAGCTCCGAACACAGCCGCCAAGCGCGCCGTCAATGACTGCCTTGAGAAGCCAATCATACGCTGCCTGGTGCACCCGGACTTTGGTTGGCTGTCTTGGTGAGCCGCAACCATTTCGCCGAGCGCCTGCGCCAATGCGTTGGCATCGGTTGGCGGCACGACCACCCCCGCACGCATGGTTTCGATGAGGTCCGCACCATCGCCGGGCGGCAGCGCCCCGAGCACCGGTCGCTCACTGGCAAGTGCTTCATAGAGTTTGCCCGGAACGACCAACGCGCGTTCGCCGGCGGGAACGCCATGCAGAGGCACGAACACGGCATCTGCCGAGTGCAGCGCGGCGACCGACTGTTGATGCGGCACATAGCCATGCAACGTGAACAGCTTCTCGATGCCGAGCGAATGCATCAGCTCACGGTGCGAAGCATCCACCTCACCATATAGGTGCACTGCCAATTGCTTTGCAGCCTGCTCGGCGCCAACGGCATCACGCCACCTCGCAATGCCGTGCAATAGATAGTAGCCAGTGCGACCAAGCGGCTCGATCTGGCGATTGCGTACGCGCAGCAGCGAGTTCTTGGTCATACCCGCATCGAGAGATGCCGGGTGGAACGTGCCGATATGAACCAATTGAAAAGGGGCCGTGCTATCCGCGCGGGTCGGCTCGACGGCCGCGAAGTCCTCGGCGTCGAATCCATTGGGGATCACGACACATCGATCCGACGACGCGCCCAACTCCACAAACGCGCGCCTGGCTTCCGGTACGTTGGCGACTACGTAGTCCGCACCAGTGATCGTGCGCCGCAGGTGACTGAGGTCTCTGCGCGCATGGATCGCACTCAAATACGTGCGCCATGCATCCAGCGCCCACGGATCGCGCAAGTCCGCGATCCACGGCAAGCCATGTTCTTGCTGCAAGCGCTCGCCAATGCGGAAGCACGCGTAGGGCGACAACGTCGTGACCACTGCATCAAACTTCTGCTCGTGCGCCAACTGCATCGCGCGCTCGCAGGCGGCGTGCACCCATTCGTCGGCGTCGACATGCAACCGCAGCTTGCGACGCATACGCATCGCGAGCGGCACGCGAGTCGGTTCAGCCACTCGTTCGACGCGGCAATCCCCGTGCGAAAGCGAGGCGTCGTCATGCGGCGCGTGCTCACTTCGCTCATCTTCGGTGACCGTCAAAACCACCGGTTCGATGCCGTGCTCGGGCAGATACTTGCAGAACTTCGCGAAGCGCTGGGTGCCGGCACCGCCCTTTGGCGGGAAGTAGTAGGCAACAACCAGAACGCGCATCAGCTGTCGCCTCGCACCGCAACCGACTCGCCCAGCGCATGTGCCAGGCAGTTCGCGTCCTGACACTTGTTGGCATTGCGCGACAAGCGATCGCCACGGCGACGTAAGCGCTTCATGAAGCGGTGCACCATGCCGGCCTTGGCCTTGTCTTGCAGCAACAGCGCCGGCATCGGCAAGACATGGCCGTAGCGCTCGCCCCACTTCGCCATCAACCACTGCGACGCGTGCTCATAGCTATCATCGAGCTTGCCGGTCGACAGGTGGACCAGCGGTGCATCAATGGCCATCGCCTTGAGCCCTTGGCGATCCGCTTCGAAACAAATGTCTGCGCCGTAGCAGTGAAAGCCCGGCACCTCTTCACAAAAGCGCAAGCCCGACGACTTGCGCACCGCGATCAACACTTCGTCCAATGCCAGCACCTGACGCGGCAACGACGCCCAATAGCAGTGTCCGTTGGGGTCGACGATGTGGCCGCGGAATCGACCGGAGTGCTCACAACCGACGAGCCCTGCGAGCGCGACGTCATCCGGCACGTTCGCCAAAGATGTCGTCAACCGCTGCCAGAAGTCCGCAGGGAACAACACGTCCTGATGCAGGCAGACAATCCAATCCGCGTCGAGTTGTTCGATGCCGTGATTGAGGCCCTGCGCCGCGTTCCAACCCTTGAGGTTTGGTTCGACCTTGAGCCACTCCGGCATCACGTCGGCGACTCTGCGCAACGACTCCTGGCACGCTTCGAACTGCGCGACGTCGTTGACCAAAGATACGAATGCGAGGCGGATCACGAGTCAGCTACTGCCCGAAGGCGATCGAGGACAGAGGTCAGTTCTTCGGGCATCGGGTCTTCGAGGACGAATCGCTCACCGGTGGACGGATGCGCCATCTCGACCCGCTGCAGGTGCAGGAACAGGCGATGCAATCCGTAGAGCTTGCGAAAGGTAGCGTTGATGCGGCCCTTGCCGTGGGTGGTGTCGCCGATGACGTGTCGACCAGCGTGGTTGGCATGTCGTCGAATCTGATGGTATCGACCAGTAAAGATGCGGCACCGCACCAAAGCACAGCGAGAAAACGTCTCGACGACCTCAAAGTCGCTGCGACACTCGCGCGCGATGTCTTTGTCATCGGTGAGCGGCCGATCCATCGTCCACGACGCGCCGAGTTCCTTGTTGCTGCCCGGATACCGCATCAACGCCATGTAATCCTTGTGGGCATCCGGTGCCGACAGGCTCTTCTGCAGCGCCGCAGCGCTCTCTGACGAGAGCCCAAACATCAGGATGCCCGACGTGGCGCGATCTAGGCGGTGGAACGGATAGACGTATTGCCCGATCTGATCGCGAACGATCTGCAGTGCCGCATGCGCATCGGGGTAGTTCTTGTCGCGGTGCACGAGCAGCCCCGACGGCTTGCTGACTGCGAGGAAGTCTTCTTCTTGACGCAGCACCGGCAGCGGCCCAGGGCACGGCTCAGTGGCCGCCTCTGGGGTCGCCTCGGTGGACGCCTCTGGGGTCGCCTCTGGGGTCGCCTCTGGGGTCGATCCGGGAGTGGTCGACTCAGCGGGATCAGTCGAGTCGTTCGGTTGCTCGGTCATTGGCGAGTATGCATCGAAACGATTGACCGCCTACAGAACAACCTCGTTCGCGACAACTGCACCGGCAAGCCATACTCGACATCGTGAACGTCTGGAACTTTCTTGCCGATGCTGCCACCAAGTGGCCGGAACGCACCGCGCTGCGTTGTGGCCGAGAGCTCACATATGCCGACACCAAAAACCGGGCCTGCAACGTCGCTGCGCTCCTTCGTGCCAACGGCATAGAACCCGGTGATCGCGTCGCATGCTTGATGGACAACGACATCGATCATCTGCTCGCCTACTTCGGCATCGCAGCAGCTGGTGCGATCCTGGTCTCGCTCAATACGCGACTGACTGCCGGTGAGCAACGCGACATCCTGGCTCACTCAGGCTCGAAGCTGCTGCTGCACGACACAGGCCATGCCGCGCGAGCGGCGGAGCTTGGTATTGCGACCGCTACCGTGGCGGACGCCAAAGCCTGCGAGTTCGTCGCCACACCGGCCGCAACCAACGAACCCGCGCAGCTCTACTACACCAGTGGCACGACCGGATCGCCGAAGGGCGTCGTGCTGACGCATGAGAACGTGTGCACCCATGCACTCGCAGCCGTCAAGGAACTGGAGCTCAGCGAACGCGACACCTGGGCGCACATCGCACCGATGTTCCACCTGGCCGATGCATGGGCAACGTTTGCGATCACCGCGGTCGGCGGCTGCCACGTGTTCTTGCCGCACTTCACCGCGCAAGCAGCGCTCGATCTGCTCTGCGACGAGCGCGTCACGATCACGAACCTCGTGCCGACGATGCTCAACCTGATGGTCAAGGAGCCGGGCGCGAGCGACCGCGAATACACGCTGCGCGTCATGCTCAGTGGCGGGGCACCGATTGCACCGGACGTCGTCAAACGCATCCTGACGACGTTCTCATGCGACTACGTGCAGACCTACGGCATGACCGAGACCAGCCCGTATTTGACGCTGAGCCTGCTGCCACCCGAACTGTTGCCGCTGCCGCTTGAGCAGCAGCTGCATTGGAAGTGCAAGACTGGCCGCCCGTTCTCAGGCGTCGAACTGCGGGTTGTGCACGACGACGGTTCCGCGATCGCCGCGGACGGCACGGCGGTCGGTGAGATTCGCGTGCGCGGCAAGACGGTGACGCCCGGCTACTGGCGCAATCCCGAAGCGACCGCTGCGGCGTTCGACGGCGAGGGATTCTTGATGACCGGCGACCTCGCGACGATTGACGCATACGGCTTCGTCGACATCGTCGATCGCAAGAAGGACGTCATCAAGACGGGCGGAGAAACAGTCTACTCGATCGAAGTCGAACACGTTCTCTACGAGCACCCTGCCGTGCTTGAGTGCGCCGTGTTCGGCCGCCCCGACGAGCAATGGGGCGAACGGGTCGTCGCCGCGGTCGTCGTGCGCCACGGCCAGCAAGTCACGAGCGACGAGTTGATCGCCTTCTGCCGCCGGCACATCGCCGGCTACAAGACGCCCAAGCAAATCGTGTTCTTGGCAGCGCTGCCTCGCACGGGATCCGGCAAGCTCCAAAAACGTGCGCTCCGCGAAGCCCCAAAGTAGTCGAAGCCGCGAAGTAGCCGAAGCCGCACTGTAGCCAAAGCCGCACTGTAGCCAAAGCCGCGGAGGAGCCGAAACTACGGCCGCCGCAACACAACGATGCGGTTGGTGTTGGTGCCGCCCTTGTTGTTGTCGACACCCCAACAGTTGGCGGTCTTGGTGAAGTTCTGGGCGTTGATCATCACCAACTCCGGCACGAACCCGACCTGCGCGGCGACCGGCAACACCGCTTCCTCGAGGCGAACCTTGCCCTTGCGCACTTCGCCGACTTCAAACGCGACGTAGCCGCCGGGACGCACCACGCGATACAGCTCGACGAACGCTTCACGCATCGCCGCCTGCCACGCTTCGACCGTGCGCGCCATCGTCATCGGCACTTGCTTCGCGTCGATGCCGCAGAACCAGCATCTGAGCCAGTTGTCGGACGCGTATTGCACGACATCCAAAAACGGCGGCGAGGTGACCACCAACTGCACACTGCGATCCTGCAATTCGGACATCGACGACGCCATGCCCGTCATCAAGACTGCGCCCTTAGCGTGCTGTTGTTGATCGTCCATCAACGGCCGCACGTCTCGCAGCAGCGCCTGCGACTTCTTCTTGAGGATCGCAGCGACATCACGCTCGGGCGGCACCTGCCCGCGCTTCTGGTTGATCTTGCGCTGACCATCGGGTGACGTCGCTTGGTTGGGTGGCAACGTGTAGACCGAAAAGAAGCCGTTCGAATGCCCGGTCAGTCGATTGACGCACACCATGCGCAGCCAGTCATCGACGGCATCGAGTTCGCCGGATTCTTCGCGCCGCAGGAAGTACGCGCGCATCGCGTAGAGCGCGCGCAGCGTCTCCGGATGGAAGAATACCAACAGATCCTGGTCGATCGATCCCGACCACCACAGGTCCAGCGAGTCAATGCGTTCGAACACTGCCGTCACGGTCGGCGGCTGCAAGCGCGGCCGAACCAACATCGCCGACAGCGGGTTGACGTCGTTGCCACACGGCACGCGCGCCCGCAGCGAAGCTTCGAGCGCGGTCGTGCCGCGGCCCATGAACGGATCGAGCACCAAGTCACCTGGCTTGCTCAACCGCTCGATGAAGAACGCCGGCAGCGACGGCTTGAAGCACGCGCGGTAGCTGACTTGGTGCAGGCTGTGACCTTCGCGCTGCGCCGACGTCCAAAACTCGTTGGTGAAGGTATCGACGCGCAGGCCTTCGAGTTCGAGCTGTTCGCACAGCGACTTGGTGCCGAACTTCTCAAACGCGCGCAACTCGTCCGCGAGGTGCTGTGGCAGCTGTTCGGGTTGTGGCGAAGTCTCGGTCACAATTGGATCACAACCCGTTCGGGACAACCGTGCAACGGTGCATCCACGAAGCGACCCGCGGACGTTGAGATTCGAGCTATTTCTTGACGGTACGACTCTGCAGCAGCACGTCCGAACCCGCAGTCAACGTCCACGTGCCACTGGCCTTCAGCACCGTAATCGGGCCGTCCCCCAGAGGATCCATGATCGCGTCGGGTGTGCGCCCTTCGTGAATCTGGATCGCTGTGCGTAGCAAGCGCAGATGAGCAAGCGACTGACGGCGCCAGATCTCGCGATAGCGCAGTATCTGGGACCCGGAACTGCTCCCGGCCGCACGATCCATTACCGCTTCGAACGCCTGGAACTGCTGCAAGCGATCGCTCCACTTCTGCGCGATGGGTGACAGCAACTTCAGACTCCGGAAACACGTGCCCATCGCCTTGATCGCCTTGCGCTGCGGCGAGAAGCCACTGTCCCAGGCCATCAACTGATCCAACCACCCGGTCGACGAGAACAACTTGCCACGGCATGCCAGGTAGGCATGCGGATACAGGATCTCTTCCCAATCCACCGGCCGCTCAAACCTGTCGTCGAACCACACGAGACCAGTCAGAAGCCGCTCACGAGCTCCTGCTCCGAGCTGGGCAAGCCGCTCGTCCGTCCAATGGTCAACGAACGGCTCGACGTTGTCTGCCGGCTCCTGGCCATCGGTAGACATCACTAGCGCATCCAGCCAAACCTCGACCGCGGCAACGTCGTTGCCTTCAGCCAGAAGATTCGAACAAGCACGCCGAACGACCCTCAACCAGTCTGCCTCGATTCTCAAGTCAGCGCACGCAACGCTGCGACTGTGCGCCCCCAGTTGCATTGCGGCAATTGCAGACTCTATGCCATTGGCCGGTTGGCCGTCAGCTAACGGTTGGCCATCAATAGCCGGCTGTGTCTTGCCAACCTGAATCGCGGGCGAAGTCTCCGCGATGAGCGATTGCATCTCGGCGGCATCTTGCGCAACTAACTGCTTCATGGCTTCCTCTGCCGCGCGGTAGTGCGGCAGAGCGTCCCCATCGATCAGCTGCCCGTAGACAGCGCTCTGGCGCTGCACCGTTTCGCTCGCGCGCGCTTCAACCCGCGCGATCATCTCCCGGAGGAGCACAAGGTCTTGCTCGTCACCAGCCGTCAACGACGAAAACGCCATGCCGCCTAGGATCAGGACGATCACCAGCCAGAACTTCCATCCGAGTCGCCGCATGCAGCCTGCATGCTAGCGAGGATTCGCCGCTTGTCAGGGAATCCGGGCCCGTGGGGCAAGATCCAGGTCCGAACTATCGGCGACAGCATTCCAAACCGGCTTGCGCAACGGCGAGCCGCCACCGGTTCGATTCCAGTTCGGCGGCGCAATTCGATACTCTCTGGCCATGTTGTTCGACTGGCTGTTTCGACCTCGCAGGCAGGAGGCGCGCAAAGAACTGCTCGCCAAGCCGTTCCCTGATGAGTGGCAGCACTATTTGAAAGGCCTGCCGTTTTACCGAGCGCTCGACGAACGCGGTCAAAAACGCATTCGGGACGACCTGCGTGTCTTGATCGCCGAGAAGGACTGGGAGGGCTGCGGCGGCCTTGAGATCACCGACGAGATCAAGGTCACGATCGCGGCGCAGGCCAGCCTGCTGCTGCTCAACATCGAGCACGACTACTACAAGCACGTCGCCTCGATCCTCGTCTACCCGAGTGCCTACAAGACGGCGCCACAACGCGACGCCGCGGGCGTCATACGCGAAGGCCAGGCCAACCTCGGCGAAGCTTGGCGACGTGGTCCGGTCGTGCTTACGTGGGACGCGACGATGCGCGGTGCGGTCGATGCGAAGGACGGGCACAACCTGGTGATGCACGAGTTCGCCCACAAGCTCGACATGCTCGATGGCCTTGCCGACGGCACCCCGCTACTAGAAAGCAAAGATCAGCTGAGCGAGTGGGTGCGCGTCATGAGCGGCGAGTATGAAAAGCTGCGCGACGCGGCGAAGACTGGCCGAGCGACGGTGATGGACACCTACGGCGCAACCAACCCCGCCGAGTTCTTCGCCGTCGCGACTGAGTGCTTCTTTGAAAAGGCGCGCAAACTGAAGCAGCGCCATCCTTCGCTCTATGCCTGCCTGAAGGACTACTACCATCAGGACCCGGCGGCCTGAGTCGCAGACAGGGCAACTAGAAGCCTGCGGCTCGTGTCGAGAGCCACCCCTCGTCGCCGTGCAACCAGATCAGAAAGCGCCCGGCATTCGCGCTACCACCTTTGCGAGCGTAGACGAACAGACTCGAAATCAGTGGGTAGCTGCCGTTGCGAACGGCACCCGCATCCGGGTGGATCGGCGGCGACTTGGCATCTCGTCGAATCGGCACAATGCGCACGCCCGGATGGTTTCGCGCAGCTTCTGGATTGCTCAGACATACGATGGCATCCTGATTTCCCGCCGCGAGCGCGAGCAGGTCTTCATCCGATGTCCGCTTCGATACATGTTCGGCGAACGGGCCTTGCCCCAGCAACGAGGAGCGCATGCGATGAGGAGTGGCGACCGTCTTGTGGCAAATGCCAACGACCAAGTCGCCCAACGCCTTCGGCAAGTCGTCACCGAGCTCCGACCACTTGTTCACGCCATCGCGACCAAAAACCTTCGCGAGCTGCTCCATCGTCAACGACGCGATCGGGTTCTTCTTGTTGACGCAGAGAGTGAAGGCGTTGCGCACGACCTCATGCTCTTGGAGTTCGACGTTGCGCTTCTTGGCTGCATCCAACTCGGCTTGCCGCAGCTTGCGTGCGGTCATAGCCAGATCGCATTCGCCTGCAACCACGGCCGCAAGCCCAGCACCTGACCCACCACCATTCACGGTGACGGATTGCTCATGCGCCTTGCCAAAGTCGGTTGCCCATTGCTTGGCCAACTCGAGCAACAAATCGGAACCACGGATGCTGACTGGCCGCGCCGCAGGAAACGGAATCCTGGTCACGGTCCGCTGGCGGCCGACAAGGTCGACCAGATACAGACCTTCGTCCTGAGGCCTGGTCTCCGGTGTCATGAACGTCGATAGCGCCGCGATTCTCGCGTCGGGCGACAGCATCAAGCCAAGGGCACCGCTCGGCATTGCCCCTGGAACATCCCCACCCTCAAGCTTGTCAGTCGCAAACAGACGCCGCTCACGGATGACCGCACCGCCAATCGTGCCCTCGACCAAAGACCAGGCGAACCGGCCGTTGCCGATGCTGCGACAGACAGTCACATACAAGGTAGCGCCATCCTTGGACATCGCGATGTCGTTCGCCTTTACCGTGTCTTTGGCGCCGAGCGGCAACGTCACCTCCAACTTGCCTTCCCGAAACACCAACACCTCGTGCTTCTCTGCCGACGGCATCGCGATCCGTTCGAGATCTCCTGAGAACGCCGGCAACGGCGTGCATTCGACATCGGCAAGGTCCTTGGAACGCAGCAGCGGACTACGTTCGAGCGTCACAGGATCCAAAACGGTCATTTCCCACGATAGCTTCTGAGCCTGACGACCTGGGGTCTCAACCTCGATGCAACAAAGCCCATCGCCGCGTGGCACTACGACCGAACGTGCACCCGGCATCTTGACCTGAATGCGTTTGGTCTCGCCCGTTGTTAGATCGACGCGCAGGATCCCTTGATCAGCCACGAACAAGTGATCGCCAAAGACCACGGCCCCCAAGACCACAAAGCTGTCGAGCACTTCCAGGTTGGTCCGAACCTTGTGCACCAACGGATCGCCAACTGGCGGCACGCTCGTAACTGACAACGTGAGGCCGTCACCATTCGACCCCGACACGACGACCGCACGTTTGCCATCCGGTGTCCACAGTGCGTTGACGTAGGAATCCCCGGGTGGCGTCGCCAACAGCCGTTCGGCCTTGCCCGTCTCGCGATCATAGACCGCGACGAACCTGCGACCGGCTTCGCTACCGCTGTCGACACCGCTGAACAACAACTGCTTGCCATCCGGGCTCCAAGCGGGGCGGCACGCGAGCATGCTGAGCAAAGCAACCATGGCCACAACCACGGCCAAACGAGTAAATGCGATGCGCTGCCCCTTGATGCAATTCCTCTCCATAGGCGCACCACCATAGGCCATTTCCGCCCGCAACAGGCGCCGTTTACTGGCCCAACGCCACCCACTCGACGATGCTTCTCCCCATGCTGACGCGTCCAAAGACTGGCGAATATTCCGATTACTTTCAGGGCTACCTCGACCGCGTTCCGGACGGCGACGTGCTCGCCTTGCTGCCAGCCCAATGCACCCGCATGCAAACGCTGCTGCGGGCAGCAAGCGAAGCGCAAGGCAACTACTGCTACGAACCCGGCAAGTGGTCCGTCAAGCGACTCGTGCTCCACATTGCCGACGGCGAACGCATGTTCTGCTATCGAGCCATGTGTCTCGCACGCGGCGACAACCAACCCATGCCAGGCTTCGACGAGAACGCCTACGCCCAAAACGACGGCAGCGACAACCGCACCCTGGCCAGCATCATCGACGAATACGCCTCAGTCCGAGCCGCCACCTCAACCCTATTCGCCGGCTTCAACGACTTGGCCTGGTCAAAGCGCGGCACCGCCAACGGCAACCCAGTCACCACCGCATCCCTACCCTGGATCATCGCCGGCCACGACCTCCACCACTGCGCCATCCTCCAAGAGCGCTACGGCCTCAAATAGCAGACCTGAATCTGCGTACGCAGATTCGCTCACTTGGCGGGTCGATAGCCGGCGCTGCGAACCTCGCGGACGCCAGCCTCGCCGTGCAGCCAGCCCAAGAACCTCGACACGTTCGCTGGCGCGCCCTTTCGCGAATACACAAACAGGCGGAGAACCAATGGGTAGCTGCCATCGGCGATTGTCGCATCCGTCGGCAAACAAGGTTTGCTTGCCGCATCACGCGCAATCGGAACCAGCTTGACGTTCGCATCGCGACTCGCAGCATCCGGGTCATCGAGTGCGACGATTGCCCCCTTCTTGATCGCGGCGAACGCGACCAGCGCCTCGTCGTTCTCAGGAGTAATGCGGCTGTGAGCGAATGGCCTGCGCGCCAGAGCCGAGACTCGAAGCGCTTCATGAGACGGGGTCAGTCGCTTGTGCGTCGCCATGATGATGTCGTTGTCCGCCTCCGGAACCTCGAACCCAAGTTCCGACCATTTGGTTGCGCCATCAGCTGCAAAGATCTGCGCCAACTGCGCGACGGTTAGCGAAGTGATTGCACTGTCCTTGTGCACGCAAATGGCCGCGGGATGCCGCACAATGCAGTGCTCCTCGAACGTAACACCGTCCTGCTTGGCCTGGTCAAGCTCGGGTTTGGTGGCCAACCGCATCGCCATGGACAGATCTGCATCACCCTGTCGCAACGCGGCCAGGCCCGTTCCAGTGCCGCCGCCCCTGACTTTCAGGACGTGACCAGGATGATCGACGCGGAACCGAGCACTCCACCTCTGAGCCAAAGACAACATCAAATCGGAGCCGCACAGGGTGACGGCCTGCGACGCTGGAAAGCCGACTTTGGTCACCGTTCGCTTGGGATTCGTAAGATCGACTAGATAGAGACCTTGGTCCTTCGCCGCGTTGAGAGCATGCGCCGTCGTCACCGCCGCGACCTTGCCATCCGGCGAGATTGACAAGCCAAGCGACTCACCCTGGGGCCGAGGCACTCGCGAATGCTTGCCGTCGAACAGCACGGTTTCGCGCTGCACGGACCCGCCAACGGTGCTCTCAAACAACGACCACTGACTGCCAGCCTCACGCCCTTCAGCCATGCGACACAACGTGGCGAAGATCTTGTCGCCGTGCCGCGACCAAACCAGGTCATTGACCCACACCGCTTGCTTGGGCCCAAGCGGCAGCGTCAACTCGATCTTGCCCTCGCGAAACACGACGATCGATTCCAGGCTCTGCGAAGGCATCGCAACACGATCGAGGTCCGGCGAAAACGACGGTCGCGGCCAGATCGAAACGCCTGCGTAATCCTGCGACCGCAACAGCATCTTGCGATGCAGCGTCTCGGGATCGAGCGCACCAATTTGCCACACTCCCTGGGGATGGACGCGACTAACCGTGAAGCTGATATAAGCGAGACCGTCGCCACGGCGAACCACCGCGAGCCGTTCGCCCACGCCAGCCGCGACGGTCTGGGTGTCGCCCGTGTCGAGATTGACACGAACAATGTCGCCGGTGCTGAAGAAGAGGTTTCGATCCACGATGACCGCGCCAACCAGCGCCTGCGGCTCGAGAGCATTCGTCTCCGTCGACACCATCTGCGTGTGCACGACCTCCGGTGACGTCACCGACTCGCCCAGCACCACGACTTCGGAAACCGCAACCATGGCGGGTTTGCCACGGCCGACACCTGACAACACCAACGCGCGCTTGCCGTCAGCACTCCAACTGGCATTGAGCGAGTCGTGGCCAACTGGCGGCACCAACACGCGTTCTACCTTGCCCGTCTCCCGATCATACGAAGCGACAAACCGACCCCCATCATCCACCGCGGTGAACAACAAACGCTTGCCATCCGGACTCCACGCGGGTCGACAGGAAAACGCAACGGCCAACACCGCAATCACAGCCACAGCCAGAAGGCGCACGAACGCACGAGAGGACGGGTTGCTGGGAGCAGTCATCGAAGGACTGCGAGCATACCCACCGCGCCCCATCCGTTCGCCCCGCGCAGAATCTGTGGTTCGAACCGGGTACCGTACGCAGATTGGGCTCGGGACCTACAGACTCAGTAGCTCGCTGGCGATGGCCAGGTATTCGGTGCGCGGATCGTCCTGCGCGACTGGGCGGCCGGCTTGTCGGTACCAGTAGTCGGCGTTGCTGTGGTCGCCTTCTTCGCGGTGCAAGGCGGCGTGCACCCAGGAACACTCGGGCGAGTGGTTTTGAACGGCGTCGTGGGCGTTCTGCCATGCCCCGCGCAGCGCCCACCAAACTCCGAGTAGCGCGCCGGTGAGGTCGATTGGCGGGGTTTCGTTGGCCAGGCTGGCGACGAACCGATCGAGGGGCGTCTCCGATTGGGCATGCGACTGCATGCAACCCATGTAAGGCCATAGCCATAGCTCGCGGCAACCGTAAGATCGCCGGGACCTCATGCCGATCCGCCGCGAAGGCCCTGTCACGGAACGTCTGCTTCAGCTGCTGCGCAACCATCCCGGCCCGGATGCTGCGCGAGCAGGGTCGCTCGACGCGCCTATTGCCCCCCATTCTTCGATGTCGCGCCGTCAGGCGGTTGCGATCTTCGAATCGGCGATCCAGTCGCGCTTGCAGGATTTGCTGTCGCGCGAACTGAAGGACAAAGGCATCAGCTACTACACGATTGGTAGCTCCGGTCACGAGAGCAACGCCATTTGTGGCGAACTGCTGCGCGGCACCGACACGGCATTCTTGCACTACCGCAGCGGCGCGTTCATGGCGGCACGGTTGCGCAAGGGCCAAGGCGAGACGCCGTTCTTCGATGCGATGCTCAGCTTCTGCGCATCGGCTGAAGACCCGATCAGTGGCGGACGGCACAAGGTGCTCGGCTCGGCCAGCATGCATGTGCCGCCGCAGACGAGCACGATCGCCAGTCATCTCCCGAAGGCCATCGGCTTCGCGCTGGCTCTGCAGCGACTCGAACGGCAAGGCATTCGGCCGGCGAAGGGCGTACCGTTCGATTCGATCGTCTACTGCAGCTTTGGCGATGCCTCGATGAACCATGCGACGGCGCAAGCGGGCATTCACGCCGCCGGTGCCGCGGTGATGCACAAGCAGCCGTGCCCGATCCTGTTCGCGTGCGAAGACAACGGTCTCGGCATCTCGGTGCGCACGCCGGATGACTACGTCACCCGGATGATGAAGGACCGGCCAGGCATCCGCTATTTCTCGTGTGACAGTCAGGACTTCCCCGGGGTCTGGGCGACGACGCAGCGCGCGATCGAATACGTGCGCACGCAGCGCAAGCCGGCGTTCTTGCATACCAAGACGGTGCGCCTGATGGGCCACGCCGGCTCCGATGTCGAAACCAACTACATGTTGCCGGAGCATATCGAGGCCAACGAAGCGCGCGACCCGCTGCTCGCCTTCGCGGACCTATTGCTGGCAACTGGCGCGATCACGCGCGATGGCATGCTGGAGCTCTACGGCGATACGGATCGCCGCCTGCGCCGCGCTGCCAAAGAAGCGCATTCTCGACGCAAGCTGACCACCGCGGCGGAAATCATGACGCCGCTGAAACTGCCGACCGCCGACCAGTGCTCGATCCGCGTCGCAGCCAACGAACGTCGCCGTGCAGTCTTCGGCGGCAAGCTGCCAGAAGACGACGCGCGCGGCCGGCACCTCGCCTATCGCATCCCGCAGGCGCTGACCGACATCTTCGCGGCCTATCCGCAGGCGCTATTGTTCGGCGAAGATGTCGCGCGCAAGGGCGGTGTCTACAACGCCACCAAAGGGCTGCATGCGACGTTTGGCGGCGGCCGGATCTTCAACACGATCCTCGACGAAACCACCATCCTGGGCCTCGCCCAAGGCATGGCACAGGCCGGTTGCTTGCCGTTCCCCGAGATCCAATACCTCGCCTACCTACACAACGCGATCGACCAGATCCGCGGCGAAGCAGCGTCACTGCAATTCTTCAGCACTGGCCAGTGCTATCCCGATATGCCGGCGCAGTTCACCAGCTACGCCAACCCCATGGTGATGCGCATGGCTGGCCTCGCTTACCAAAAGGGTTTCGGTGGTCACTTCCACAACGACAACTCGGTCGGCGCCTTGCTCGACATTCCCGGCATCGTGCTCGGCGTGCCAACGCGCGCCGACGACGCGGTGACCATGCTGCGCACGATGACTTCGGCGGCCCACCATCACGGCAAGGTCTGCGTGTTCCTCGAGCCGATCGCGCTCTACATGAAGAAGGACCTGCACGAGGACAACGACGGCAAGTGGCAGTTCGGTTATCCGCCGCCAAGCGAAGTCATGCCGTTTGGCGAAGGACGGATCTATGACGCAACCGATGACGACCAACTGACGATCGTGACCTTTGGCAACGGCGTCTGGATGAGCCTGCGAGTCGCCCAACGCCTGCGCGCGCAAGGCATCAAGGTGCGGGTGTTCGATCTTCGCTGGCTGATGCCGCTGCCAATCGCACAAGTCAAAGAGCACGTCCGTGCAACTGGCCGTTGCCTGGTCGTCGACGAATGCCGGGCCAGCAGCGGGGGCCCGAGCCCGATGCTGATGACCGAGCTGTGCCAAGATCCCGAACTTCGACACTGCGTGCTGCGACGCATCGCGGCACAAGACAGCTACGTGCCGCTCGCCGCGGCCGCCAACCTCGTGCTCGTGCAAGAACCCGATATCGAACGCGCCGCCTTGGCGATCTGTGAGCAGGAGGTCGCGCAGTGAGTGACTTCGCAACTAGCGAGGCAACCGACGGCAAGCCAACCGCCGTGCTGTTTTGCCCCGGCCGCGGCTCCTACACCAAAGAAGAGCTCGGCTTCGTTGGGCGCACGGTGCAATCCGGCCCCGTCACCGACGCGCTCGCTGCTTCGGACCGCGCCCGCCGCGAACAAGGCCGCCCGACACTGACCGAAGTGGACGCGGCAGAGAAGTACCGGCCCAGCCTGCACCTCGACGGCGAAAACGCGGCCGAACTGATCTACTTCGGCACCATGGCGCACGTGCAGCAACTGCGCGAGCGCTACAACATCGTCGCAATCGCGGGCAACTCGCTCGGCTGGTACACGGCTCTGCCGGCCAGTGGCGCGCTCGATGCGACCAGCGGCTGGCGCCTCGTCGCCACCATGGCCTCGCTGCAAAAGCAGGTGAAGGGCGGTCAGATCCTGATGACCACAGTCGGCGAAGACTGGCAGCCCAACATGGCGCTGCGCGTCGCCGTTCAAGCGACCGTGCAAGCGCTGCAGGATCGCGGCGCAGAGTTCTACTGCGATTACAGCATCAAGCTCGGCGGCCACGAGGTGCTCGCCGGAACCGAGATGGGCGTTCGCGAACTGCTGGTGCGACTGCCAAAGGTCACGATCGGTGGCCGCGACTTCCCGTTCCGCCTGGCCGGGCACGGTCCATTCCACACTTCGCTGTGCCTGCAGACCGCCGAACAAGCCGCAGAGATGCTCGTGGACTTGCCAATCCAGATGCCGAAGTGCCATCTGATCGATGGCTACGGCAACGTGCACAGCCCGTGGTCTTCCGATCCGCGCGAACTACTGCGCTACACCGTGCACAACCAGGTGATCGACACGTTCGACTTCTCCGCGTGTGTGCGCACCGCGATGCGTGAGTTCCAACCCGACGTGCTGCTCTGTGCGGGGCCCGGACAGTCGTTGCGCGCACCGGTAGGTCACTGCGTGCTGCTCGAAGGCTGGCGGGGCATTCGCGACAAGGGCGCGTTGTTCGCGTCTTCACTCATCGCAACCGATTGAACCGCAGGCCGCCCCAAACGGCTTGTGTGCGCCTGTCGCCCCGCATCGCGCAGCCGCCGCGAATCGGCAGAGCTAGCTGCCGACCTTCAAGCGGATCGCCGAGCCAAGCAGGAAGATATTGTTGATCGTCGCGCCCGCGCCCTGAACGGCGAGCTCCATCCCAACCAAGTCAGACGTCGGTGGAATCGAGAGGATCACGTCGAGGCGCTCACCGGGGATGAAGGTCTGGCCAATCGAAAACGCACCAATCGGGTTCACCAACAAGGTGCCTATGAATGTCGGCGTCGGCAGCCCCATCGAGTTGGAGACGACCAAGCCGGCGAAACCAACTTCGGCAGCGACCGACAAGCGCGCCGACCTGCCGACGCGTAGATTGCTCTCAGCCCACAATTGCGGCACGACGGTTTCCACATCGAGCCCCATGAGGTTCGGGTCGCTGACGCCCTCGATACCGATGACGCCTTCAAGGCCAGACAAGCTGTCACATAGGAACTGAGAGAAGAAGCCCTTGACGATCTTCTTGGCGCGACCGAACACGACCGGGTCGGTCTGATCCAGACCAACCAGGTTCATGTGCGTGCAGTTGCCATTCATCCGGTAGTGGAACTTGAGTCCCGTACTCGGAGTGAGTGAATTGTAGTACGGGATGGCGTGCCCTAACGGCGGGGCCAGCACATCGCCTTGCCCGGAGACCAAGCCAACCGGAACGCTCACCTCGATCCCCGCAAGTGCAATCGTCGGGTTCACGGGTGCCAGGCCCAAAGCGCACCTGTAGCCAGGGTTGGTGGACGTCGCGCCAGGCGCTTCGTTGAGAACCAAAGCCATGACCGCGGTACCCATCGAGTGGCCAAGCAAGCCGACGCGCGTCATGTCCATCGCGCCCTCGAAGAAGCCGCCGTCCTCGATATTGGCATTGCGCAAGGCTTTGAACATCGCACGGGTGTCGTGCTCCATCACAGCGTAGCTATTCTGCGCAGTGTTCAGCATGACCGCGACCACACCCAGCGAGGCCAGCTCTCGGCCGATCCGGTAGTAATCGCTGCCTAAGCGACCCCAGCCGTGCAGGAACACGACCACCGGGTAGCCAGTCGTGGTCGGAAGAACGGGGGCGTTGTTCGCGGCTGTGATTGACGGGTAGTGAACCGTCGCGGTAAGCACCGGTGTGCCGGCCCCTGAGTTGTTAGACCAAGACACTTGGGTGTCGCTGATCGCATGTGATTGGCCAGCGGCCGAAGCAGCCAGCAGCGTCCAGGCGAGCGAAGAGACCCAAAGTTTGCGCATCGAGAGAGTGTTCAGAGGCGTGGCGATCAGATGGCGAGGCTACGCAGGATAACCACGAGTCGCCCTCCAACAAGCCCGGACAACGGTACGGCCGAACGCATGGGGACTAACGTAAACCGCGGTGATACTCGGAGTTGCCCAAATGCGCCGCCGGTGGCTGGCAAGGTCGCGCTCGCCGATCGCTCGCCTCTCGCGGGCTCCCGCCGCAGACGGCAAGCGGTTGAAAACGCCGATCCTGGCGCGCTACGGGACGTTTGCACTGAGAACTCGGTCGGGCTTGCTACGTGCCGGAGCTCGCGAATGGCCGGGCTGCCGGCAATCCGGCAACGAAAGTCGACGCAAACCAAATTGCAGAAAGCTTTTACGATGGTTTCGAGGCAAGTCACGCGAGGCGCTTCCGAGCCGCCGCTTATTGCGACAAAAAGGCGACCTTCAGTGTCGATTGCCGAACTCACTTCACGGACTGGCGCGCCGTGGCGACGACCTCCGGTGTCTTCGTAGCCGCATCGTAGTAGCTGACGAACCGGACCGCCTCCTCCGCCTCGACCTCACGGAGCGCATCCACCCACACGGGTGGCACGCTTTGGTAGTGCAGAGTCGCAACGACTTCACAATCCCCATCGACGCCATCCGGCAGCTTGATGCGACAAGCAACACGGTCGCCACCGGCAACAAAGTTGTCGTCCCCATCAATGCCAATCGGCGCGATGTCCTTGATGTGCGGACCGACCATATCGAAGCCGCGCGGTAGAAGTCGCGTGTCCTTGCTGCGTCCAACCATCTTCGTCAGATAGGTCGTCGGCTGACCCCCGGGCTCGTGGGCGATCATCTCGTAGATCACGACGTCGGTCTGCTTCTCGATGGTGCGCACGTGTGGAACGCGCATCTCATCCTCAATGCCAACGAGGCGGCCTTGCTGATCAAATGCACCGCTCGCAAAGACGACCTTGCCGCCGACCAACACCTCCACCTTCAACCACGCGCGACGCGCTGGGTATCCGGTCGGAAACTTGTGTCCAGTCAGGTTCTCGACACTGAGCTCGAACTCCAGCACGCCATCCTTCTTGCTCGGCTCGGAGATCGACAGGCGCGCGGTCCGCTCGGCAAGCTGCTCGCGCGTTGCCTTCGCCATCGCCCGTAATTGATCGTTCCCTGCTTCAACATAGAGATCGTCGCGGTGTTCGCGAAGCATGTCGAGCATGAACGCATTGCCGCCTATGAACGCATGCGAGCGATACCCTTCGCGCTCAGGAACGCGGTAGTCGAAGCCCATTGGGGTCCGTGCAATGCGCACCTTCTGCTGCTCCGGCATGTGACACTGCTGGCACGTGCGAGTCTTCTTGGGGTCGGCACCTTCGCGCTCGTCGTTGAACTCGCTGTTGCGCCACTCGAGATAAGGGGTCTGCTCCGGGAAATCCGTGCCGTGGTGATTGGTAAACAGCGTGTGGCATGTCGCGCACAAACCCGCCTTGCGGATATGTAGACCCTGAGTTGGCGTGTAGTTGACTTGTCCGCGCATCGGCCGCGTCTCCACGTCTGCGAACGGACCGAAGATCTTGCGCTCGTCGTTGAACTTGGGCCGACCAGAGAACGTGCCCTCCGTACCGAGGCCTTCGGCTGAGATCATGTGGCAAACCGTGCAAGAGACGCCGTCATCCGCGGCCATGTCGTCGACGGCCTGCGCCAATCGCGGTGGTGCTTTGCCGTTGAGCACCGCGTCGTGGTGGGTCATCGGCACGTGACAGCGCAAGCACAGTTCTTGAACCTGCTCACCGGCCGACGCGGACTCCTTCTGCAACTGTGCGCGGAAGTAGGGGTCGCGGAACGCGTTCGCCATCATCGTCGCCTGCCACGTGTAGTACGGCGAAACGTCCTTGCCGTCCTTGTCCGTCATCGCAGTCGCCCCCGGCGCCGCGATGTGGCAAACAGCACACGCGACGGACATCGTGAAGTGAGGATCCCGGACGTCATGGTCGACAACGGGTTGGCTCGGCTGCAACGAGCAGATGGCGATGGTGACGCCAGCAACGAACGACGGGGTGCGCAGGAACATTGGCAGAGACTCTAACGAGATCTTCGCCCGAGGAATCAAGCTTGCGTCCAGGTTTGCGCGATGGCGACAGCGGAATCGTTGCTGACAATGAACCAACAGCGCTCGCGGTCGTTCGCGACGCCATCCACCAACTTCCCGAGGTCCCATGATCCGATTGCCCACACTCCGTTTTTCCGTGCTCGCTGCAGCCACCATTGCCATGGGCTGTTTGGCGGGGCTGCCAGCACAGGAAGTGCCAGTCGCTGCCAGCGGCCAGCAGATGCTGGCGACGAAGCACTTCTTGTTCGTCGTGCACGATGGTGTGCTGCATCAGTTCGACATCAAGACGCTCAAGCTGCGCAAGAAGGTGCGCCTGACGGGAGCCAAGCAGATGCTCGACCAAGAAGCCAAAACTGCCAAGGCGGCGGTGGCGGCCGAAAAGGCGTTTATTGCTGCGGTGCAGCAGCCGGCGCCCGACGCCCCGTCATCTGCCGACACCCAGAAGGTCGTCGAACGGGCACTGATCTGGCTCAAGACGCATCAGGACAAGGACGGCAAGTGGGATGCCGATGGGTTCATGAAGCACGATCGAGATGGTGGCGAGATCTGCAACGGACCAGGCGGCGCCGCCTATGACATCGGCGTAACCGGCCTCGCCGTGATGGCGTTGCTCACCGCCGGCGATGACTACGCCACCGAAATCCGGCGCGCAGTGGGCTGGCTGCACAAGAAGCAAGAGAACAACGGCCTGTTCGGCAAGGCCGCCTCGCATGACTTCATCTACAACCACGCCATCGCGACCTACGCCATCTGCCGCACGATGCAGGTACTCGATCGCAAAGACGCGTTGATGACGCCGATGGTGCAGAAGGCGATCAACTACCTTGAGTCGCACCGCAACCCGTACTCGGTGTGGCGCTACCAACCGCGTGACAACGACAACGACACGTCGGTCACCACGTGGTGCCTGCTCGCCTACACGGCGGCGCAAGATCTCGCCATCAAGGTCAACAAGAACGCACTCAAGTTTGGCAGCAGTTGGATGGACCAGGTGACCAGCCCCAACGGCCACGCTGGCTACTCCCGCCGCGGCGAAGCAAGTTCACGCAAGCACGGCTTACATCCGACCAAGTTTCCGGTCGAGAAGGGCGAGGCAATGACGGCCGCCGCGTTGCTGGCGCGCTACCACCTGGACGAAACGCCAAAGTCCAAGCCCCACATGGTCAATGCGGCAACGTTGCTGCTGAGCAAGCCGCCAAAGTGGGATCTCAAGGCTGGCACCATCGACGAGTACTACTGGCTGCTCGGGACGCTCGCGTTGCAACGTGCCGGCGGTGACGAATGGGCGAAATGGTCAAAGCACTTGACCGCGGCGACATCGGAACATCAGCGCCAAAAAGGCAACCTGGCCGGCTCATGGGACCCAGTCGGAGTATGGGGAGAAAGCGGGGGTCGCGTGTTCTCGACCGCGGCGCTGGCGCTCGCCTGCAACGCAACGATCGCCAAGCCTTAGTTGGCGCGAAGCAGCGGTTCCAGGCAACTGGCAACACGCATTCCGCACCTTGGTGATTAGAGTCCGTGGTGTGTCCCGCCACCCCCAAGACCAGAACCGCCAACAATCGCGCCGTCAGAACAGCCAACGGCGAGGACCACAGGAATCGCCGGCCGAGCAGACCTTCGAGTGCATGCACTTCGGAGTCTGCGGCGGGTGCTCACTGCTCGAGCAACCGATCGCGTGGCAGCTACACGACAAGGTCGGCAAGACCGAAGCCCTGATGGCGACGGTACTCAACGGCATGCGCATCGCGTACGAGCTACCCGAACGCCCGCAGCGCTACTTCCGTTCGCGACTGCTGTATCCGGTCAAGCAAGACGCCGACCGCAAGGCCGTGCTTGGCATCTACGAGTATCGCAGTCATCACGTTGTCGAGATCGAAGAATGCCAGACGCAAGACCTGTGGCTTACCAACCTTGGCCGCGAAGTGCAGAGCATCCTGCGCTCGCTGCGTATCGAAGGCTTCCACATGCACCGCCGCCGGGGCATCGCGAAGGCGTTCTGGGCGCGGTTGGCAAGCGGTACCGGTGAAGTGCTCGCAGGTTTGGTGACGCGACCAGGAGAGTTCGCCGAAGGCCAAGACTTCGCCGCCGCGCTAGCCGAGCGTGCCGCAGCCATTCCGAACGCCGGTAGGCCGCGAGAACTCGTTGGCGTGATGCATTCGATCAGCGACCGCACCGACGACTTCATGTTCGGCGATCGTCACCTGCCGTTGCGCGGCCGGGACCACGTTGTCGATCGCCGTGACGGACTGACCTTCCGCGTCAGCGCCGGCAGCTTCTACCAGATCCATTCCGGTGCCGGGGCGCTGCTCTATCGCCCGGTGATGGCGATGTGTGGTGACGTCACTGGAAAGACGGTCATCGATGGCTATGGCGGGGTCGGCGCGTTCGGCCTTCGACTTGCCAAGGCCGGCGCGAAGGAAGTGCTCGTGGTAGAAGACAACGCGTCTTCGTGCCGCGACGCCGAACACAACGCGACCGCCAACAACCTGCCGCAGGTGAAGGTGCAACGCGAGTCGTTCACCAAGGCGCAGCTGCCAACCGATGCTGACTTGATGATTGTCGATCCACCGCGCTCCGGCTTGCAGCGGTTTGGCGTCGACAAGGTGCTCAAGGCGCGACCGAAGCGATTGGTGTATGTGGCATGCGCCGCAGAGCCCATGGCACTCGACATCAAGACGCTGACGGCCAACGGCTACGAACTGACCGAGATGCGTTTGTGCGATCTGTTTCCGCATACCGATCACGTCGAGCTGGTCGCGAACCTCAAGCGGACCAGCTAGCGGCGAACAGTAGGCCAACCAGTGTGGAGACGCACTCCGAGCGGTTTCGCACCGGCAGTGTGCCTTACTACACGCTGACGTTACCTAGGTAATCGCGTGGCTACCTTGTAGTCATGAAGACACTGGTTTGTGTTGGGTCACTGCTGATGGCCGCCGTCGCCACGACGACGCCGATCGCGCAGGGCGTCGAGCAAGACATCGTTTGGGAGACGTCATTCGCCGATGCCAAGGCGCGGGCGCAAGACGAAGGCAAGGGCATCTTCCACCTGCAGCTGTTTGGTCACTTGGACCAAGAGCTCTGTTGAACGAACGCCCGAACCCTGAGAGCCGTGCTGCTCTCGGATCCGGCAATCGAAAAGCTGCTGCGAGAAGACTTCGTGCCTTCTTGGGAGTCGGTGCATGAAACGGCGCAAGTAACGATCGACTTCGCCGACGGTAAATCCCTCAAGCGAACGATCGGTGGCAACACGGTGATCTACCTTTGCCGAGCAGACGGCGCGGTCATCGATGCCTTCCCCGGCATCTACACGAAGGACGACTTCCTGGCCGAAGCCAAGAGCGCCATCGACATGTTGCAGTCCGGGCTCGCGTTCGCGACCGACCCTCGCATCGCCCGCATCCATGCGGACAAGGTGCGATACCTCTTGCCTAATGCAGTCACTTCGATATCGAAGTCGGTCTTGGAGAGCCCCGTCTTACTGCAGTTGAACGTGCTTGGCGGACACGCCCCCCTGCGCGACCTCAGCAAAGAGCCCCGCCCTGCTCAAGGGGCGCAATGGATTTCGAGGCCCAAGGTGAACGTCCGCAAGGAATCGCCCAAGCAGTACGGGGCAACGCTGATTCAATCTGACTCGGCGAACAACCGCGTCACCGTGCGACCACATGTTCACTTCTTGCTGTCGAAGTTGACGAAGGCGGCAACTCCGAGCGAGTGCAAGGTTCCGATCTACGAAGGCATCCTCGGCACGAAGCTCGATGACCCCTACCTGGGTTTGACCGCAGCAGAGCTACCTGGCACGCGCGGATTGATCACACGGTAGGGCCCGCTAGGCAGGCGTGCCGCCAAGCAAGCGTTCTGCCACAGCGGGGCAATCCGACGCGCTTCGCGCATGGCCATCGGCACCAACGACCTGCCACAAGTCATCGACCAGATTGAATGGTTGGCCACCGACGAGAATCGGAATGCCCGCCGTCGCTGGGTGGGCTCGCAGCGAGGCAATCAGGTCCGCCGTTTGGCGCACGTAGAGCACGATGTTCGCAGACAGCGCGATCACGTCGCACCCAAAGTCGCGAGCTGCTTCTGCGATCGCCGTGGCAGGTGTGTTGGCGCCGAGCGAAATGACGGACCAGCCTCGCGCTTCAAAAGCCTGGGACACCAACTGGATGCCGAGAGCGTGCGTCTCGTTGCTAACGGTTGCCGTGATGACCTGGCGGCCATTGCCTTCCGTTCGCGGCGCCTGCGCACGCATCACGGTCAGAAGAGACGTGACAATGCCCGTGCAGTAGTGCTCTTCCGCGATGGTAACCTCACCCATCTGCCACATGCGCCCCATCTCTTTCTGCACACGATGCAACACGTGCTCGTAGAGCTCGGTGGGCGTGGCGCCCGCTTCGAATGCCGCGAGCACCAACTTCACAGCGTCTTGCTCGCGTCCTTCCAATACCGCGAGCAAGAACTGACGGGCCAGGCCGATGTGCGGCCCATCACCTTCAAGATAGCTAGCGGTCTCGGGCGGCGCTTCGGCAACTTGCTTGGCGGCTAATCGCACCATGGCACAAGCACGAGCGGCGGCAGCTTCCGGCAGGCGCTCCTGCAGTTCGTCCGCCATGCACGCGAGGTTGTCCTGGATCGCGTCATCCCCAACTCCACGCGCAGCGCACAGCACCTTGACCCAACGCAGTTGCTCGGTCAGCAAGGCGATGCGATCGGCAGCCAGCGCTTCGGCCAGGTAGCCGAGCCGAACCTCGGTATCCATCACGAGATCGGACTCGCCGGACCCGTAGGCGCGGACGGCTTCCGGATCCCGCGCCAACTGCCGTTCGACGGTGCCGCTAGCTAGAACCCTGGCCGAACGACAGATTATGGCAGCGACGAATGATCCCTCTTCATGCATGGGTTTTCCTACAGCGGCTTGGCTAACACGACGATCTGCTCGCGATCGGAAACGACCACTCCGCCGGGGGCTTCGACCGTCACCACAAACGCCTGTGCCTCGTGAACCACAACCTTGGGATCGATTGGGATGACCACCTCGGCCTGGCCGTTGGGCACGTTGAAGACGCCACCGTCGACAGGGTGCGCCGCGTTACGCTTCGCGTCGACGATCCAAAGTTGGTATTGGTGCTGCGACGGGTCGTTGACCGGCAACCCACGAAAGCGCATCGCGCCGCGCTGCGAAGGCCCGTGCCAAACCACGTCTCCTTCGGGTGCCCCTCCGGACCAACTCCAAACTGCGGCGTCACGCACTTGCAGCAACTCCTGCCGCAGCGCCTGCGGAGCGACCACTGATTGCGACGGAACGTTCGTCCACCACAGCACGGCCGACAACGTCAGCAGTGCGGCAGCAAGGATTGAGTTGGGCTGTGCCCACCACTTGGCCACACCCTCGACAAGCGGCGACGACGCCGAAGACGATGCCAACGATGGTCCCGACGATCGTTCCGACATAGGTCGCGACAATGGCGCCGCATCTCGCAAGGCGCGGAGCAAGCGCTCCGAGGGCCCACTAGGAATGGCCTGTTGCAACGCGATCGTGGCCACGGCCGCACTGTGTTCCCAACTGCTGTCTGGTTCGAGTTTCGCTTCGCAAAGTGCGTCCACTAGCTCTAGGCGAGCATTCTCGTCGAGACCCCAAATCGCATCGTCGGCCTGGAGTTCGTCCAGGCGCGTCATCGAAAAGGCACTCATGAGTCGACTCCCTGATCAGGAGTTCGCCGATCGGAGGATCGCCGCTCGGGGGAAGAGTGATCGGGAGATTCCGAAGTCTTGACTCCAAGTAGTTCACGCACGCGCATCAAGCCTCGTCGCGCATGGCTCTTGACCGTGCCCAAGGCCATCCCAGTCGAGTCGGAAATCTGCTGGTGAGAGCGCCCGTGGACCAGGGACAGCTCCAAGACTTCGCGTTGACTGGGCCGCAGCTCCTGCATCGCCCCAGACACCCGACGCACTTCGTCATCAAGCTCGAGCGTATCTGCCTGGGTTGCACCGACCAGTTCCTGGTCATCTGTCAGTGACTGGGACGTGGGTGCCCGGCCACGCTTGCGATTGCGGTCGATCAAGCGCCGACGTGCCAGAGTCATGACGAACGTCATTGCCGAACCACGCTCGGGATCGAACCGATGCGCACTCTTCCAGAGGTCGACGAAAATGTCCTGTGTCGCGTCTTCGGCGTCGCTGTCGTTGCTCAGGTACCGCCGCGCCAAACTCCACACCGGCGGAGTAAACTGGCGCATGCAAGCTTCCACGGCCTCCGGCTTGCCCGCTGCTACGTCTGCCAGGATCTGGTCGGTTGCACTCATCTTCCGTTGTTGCGAACAATAATACGCGACTCGCCTGGACAAAGACGAGGATCGGTCGGCACCAACTATGACACAAGTAGCCATGGTGGTAACCGCCTATCTCCAAGTGAACGCACTGAGACCATCAAGTTCGCGGATCAGCACCTGATTGCCGTCCACCGCGAGGTGCGCCCAAGTTTCACTATCGGCGACTTCGATGACATCGAGCAGATCGTATTCTTTTGTGTTGGCGGCGATGAGATACAGCTCGCCATCTTCGCTCAAGGCGAGGATCTGGTTGCCGTTGGCCACCAGCGACCAGTTCTCGTCGGCGATCGACGGCGACGTCCACTTGAGCTCGCCCGAGGGCATGTGCACGCAGCAGAAGCGCTTGCTACGCAAGTAAACGTAGGCGTGATCGTCAATGACTACGGGAGTCGACATGTATGCCTGCACCCGGTTGGTCCACTTTCTCTCCGAGGTCAACTTGCCGTCCTGCTGCGCGACGCCGTAGAGATGACCGCGGCCGCCGTAGGCCGACGTGAACACCGCATCACCAAACGGCAACGGCGTCAGGATGTTCATGCCGCGGAAGGTCTTTACCGGGTGGGTCCACAAGACCTCGCCAGATGCCGGTTGCACCCCGTTCAAGGAAGTGCGCGTCTGCACGAGCAGATGATCCTCACCAGCAAGCGTCGCACGAACTGGGGAGGAAAACGCGCCACCGTTCATCCCGCCCTCGTCCTTCATCGACAACCACCTGGTCTCGCCAGTTTGCTTGTCAAGCTTGACCAGGCCGGCGCCCGTCTGCACGTAGACCGAGTCCTCATCGACGAGTGGCGAGCAAACGAATCCGAAGGATTCGCGGTTGGACTGGAAGCGCTCCGGAAAGTCGACGCGCCAGTTTTCCTTGCCGGTCTTCGCGTCGAGGGACACGAGCACGTCCAACATGCCAGCTACAAACAACGATTCGCCGTCGTATGCCGGCGTCGATCGGATCCACGAACCGTTGCGAGCTGCGAAGAAGGGCACCCGCATGCTGCCATCCCATTTGACTTGCCAGATGATCTTGCCCGAACTGCGGCTGGCGGCAGTGACCACCTCCGTCTTCTTGCCTTCGGTTGCCGTCGTAAAGACGATGTCTGTGCTGACCACCGGGCCCGAGTAGCTCGGCCCCATCTCAATCCGCCAGTCGCGCTTGAAGTTCTCGTTGTTGAGTCGCGCCGGCCAGACCGAGGCGGTGACGTGGCCCGATCGTTTTGGACCTCGCCACTGATTCCATTGGCCCGGGAAGGCCTGCACAGCGGCACCCGGTGAGGCGGCTTCCGGCACGGTGTCTATTGGCGATGGCACGACGGGTGTGCCCTGCGCCACTAGAGCGGTCGGAACCAGCATCAAGCCGACGGTCAAAGCGACAGTTCTCATCAAGGACTCCTGTGGGGTTCGCATATCGAGAGACTTCGCCCGTCGCGACCAACTGGATGCACCCAACCTAATCCTCAGAATCCCGCGCGGGATTTCGAGATCGCAGTGCATCCAAGCTCCAGCCAGCGGCGAACTGCTCGTCGTCCAGATAACCACCCATAACCCCCACTACAATCATGACCCGCTTCCCGATCATTGCCCTCTCCGCTCTCCTCGCCGCCCCAATCGTCGCCCAAGACACGAAGGCTGACATCGTCGACACCGCCGTCGCCGCCGGCTCATTCAAGACCCTCGCAGCAGCGCTCGGCGCCGCCAACCTGGTCGACACCCTCAAGGGCAAGGGCCCGTTCACGGTGTTCGCGCCGACCGACGCTGCGTTCGCGAACTTGCCGAAGGGCACCGTCGCCAACCTCCTCAAGAAGGAAAACCTGCCGACGCTGACCAACATCCTCACCTACCACGTCGTCGCCGGCAACATGCCCGCGAAGAAGGTGCTGACGCAAAAGGGCCTGATCGCCCTCAACGGCCAACGCGCCCCGCTCTCGATGGTCAAGGCCAATGCCTTCATCGCCGGCGCCCAAATCGTCAAGACCGACATCCACTGCTCCAACGGTGTGATCCACGTCATCGACGCGGTCATGATGCCGGCGACCAACGACATCGTCGACGTTGCCGCCAAGGCAGGCACCTTCAAGACGCTGCTCGCCGCCGCCAAGGCTGCTGGCCTCGTCGACACGCTGAAGGGCAAGGGCCCGCTGACCGTGCTCGCCCCGACCGACGCCGCGTTCGCCAAGCTGCCGAAGGGCACCGTCGAGATGCTGCTCAAGCCTGAGAACAAGGCGAAGCTCGCAGCAGTCCTGACCTACCACGTCGTCGCTGGCCGCGCGTTCGCTGCTGATGTCGCCAAGGCCAAGACCATCAAGACCGTGCAAGGGAGCCCGATCACGATCACGGTCAAGGACGGCAAGGTCATGGCCAACACGGCCACGATCGTCGCCACCGACATCAACGCGTCGAACGGTGTTGTGCACGTGATCGACCAGGTCATCCTGCCGCCGAACCCGAAGAACTAGGTAACGAAGAGCTAGGTAGCGTGCAGCTACCTGGCAAGCTGGCTGGAGCATCACCATGAAACGCATCTACCGATTCGCTCTAGCCGCCACCCTGATCGCGACCGTGGTCGCGATCAGTGGCTGCTCGACAACCTACGAGCGCCGCAACCCGGTTGGCGAACGCTTTCCCAGCATTCGCGCCGCGGCACTCGACGAGAGCATCGTCGCCATCCCGGACAACTTCACGGGCAAGGAAACGCTGCTGTTCGTCGGCTACGAGCAGGATAGCCAGTTCGACATCGATCGCTGGCTCCTGGGACTAGCTCAGCTCGAAGTCGATGTCGCGGTTTACGAGCTGCCGACCATTCCGGGACTCATCCCGGGCATGTTCGGCACAGTCATCAACAACGGCATGCGTTCCGGCATTCCTGAAGAAGACTGGGCCATCGTCGCCACCGTCTACGACGACGCCGACGCGATTGCGCGCTTCCTGGGCAACGAGACGCCATTGCCGGCGAGAGTCGTATTGCTCGACAAGCAAGGCAACGTCGCGTTCTTCCACGATCGCGGCTACTCGGCCAGCACCCTGCTGCGCCTGAAGGCTCGCTTGGAAGAACTGCGCAAGCAGTCCTGAGTGACTCGCGGCGCACACCGCGCCGTAGTAACCGCGCCGCGTGATGCGTCGCCCACGCCGCACGATTGCGGTGACCGCATGCGAGGCACAGCGATCCCTCGTTCGCGCCCGCCGGATCGCTGCCCGATCGCCCCGCGCATCAAGGATTGGCCACGATTGCTTGCCGCACGTGGAATTCACGCGCGCGCTGAATCCGCCAGCAGATGGCCAGCGAAACGCGCTGCAATCCAAGCAATCTGAACCATGCAACACACTTCGCTATCCGCTCTCATCGCCCTTTGCCTCGCGGCACCTTCCGTGGCCCAATCATTCGAAGTCGACCTCACCCAAGCCAACTCCTGGCAGACCGTGCTCGACGGCGTCATGGGTGGTCGTTCCTCCGGCAAGGTTCGCACCACAGAGCAAGGCACCTTGTCCTTCAGTGGCAAGCTGTCCCTGGAGAACAACGGTGGCTTCTCGCAGATGCGAACGCGCGTCCAAGGCCAACAGCTGGCCGACGCCAAGGGCCTGGTGCTAGAGGTGCTCGGTGACGGACGCACCTACAACTTCGACTTGCGCGTTTCGAATGCCCGCATGATGGCCGGCGGATTCCAACAGAGCTTCGCAACCGTTGCGGGCCAATGGACGGAAGTGAAACTGCCGTTCGACAAGTTCCGCCTGTTTAGCTTCGGACGCCTTGTCAAGCGAGCACCGGAACTCAACCCCAGCTTGATCGAGTCCATCGGCGTGACGCTTTCGGACAAAAAGCCTGGCACCTTCGAACTGCAACTGCGCAGCATCAAGGCACTGACGGCGAGCTCCAGCAAGATTGCCACCGGCGGTGACGCCGGCGTCGGCAACGACCTGGTGTCTGTCGCTACCTCCGCCGGGCTGACCACTCTGCTCGAGCTCGTTTCGGCTGCCAAGCTGAAGCTGCCGAAGTCACAGGTCACGATCTTCGCCCCCACCAACGAGGCCTTCGCAGCCATTCCAAAGGACACGCTGGCCAAACTGCTGCTGCCAGAATCTCGCGAGACCCTTCGCCAGATCCTCACGTTCCACATCGTGCCCGGCAAGCTCTCGTCGGACAGCGTGCTCAACGCTCGCAGTCTGCCGACCCTGTGCGGCCAACCGCTAGCCGTTGACGCCATGGCGGGACGCATCGCCGGAGCTGGCATCACTGCCGTCGACGTGGCATTCGAAGGCGGCGTCGTTCATGTCATCAACAAGGTGATGATGCCGGAGCAACGCTCGGTGTCCCAGATTGCGGCTTCGGACGAGCGCCTCACGACGCTGATGGCAGCGGTCAACAGCGCCAACCTGGCTCGTCAGTTCGAGCGTCAAAACGGTCCGTGGACCATCTTCGCGCCGATCGACTCGGCATTCGCCAAGCTGCCGAAGGGCACGGTCCAGGCGCTCCTGGAAAAAGAAAACATCAAGGCACTGACGGAGATTCTGGGACTGCATGTCGTGCGAGGTCGCATTGCCTCCCGCGAACTGCTGTCGAAGAAGGAAGCCCAGACGTTGCTGGGCCTGCCCATCAACTTCGCCCTCGACGACGGCAAGCTGACCATCGGCGCCAACTCGCGAATCGTGCAAGGCGACATCCAAGCCAGCAACGGCGTGATCCACCTGATTGATACCGTGCTGCTGCCCGCCAAAAAGGCAACCTCGGCGGCCGCGACGTCCAAGGCTGCGCCGGCGTCCAGCCCCACCACGGGTGAAAAAGAGTTCGGCCGCATCTACTCGCTCGCCGTCGAGCGCGGTGCCGTGCTGTTCAACGATGGCAACCCGGAAGCATGTGCCGCGATCTATGAAGTCGCGATCGAAACGATGATCAGCTTCGCCGGCGACGACCTTGGCGAAGCAGTACGGAACCGCCTGATGCGAAGCCGCAAGGAAGCGGCGTCCGACAGCGGCCGGACTCGCGCCTGGGCGTTCCGCCGCGCGCTCGATGACTCCTACAGCATCATCCTGCGCCGGGAACTGCCCCAACGCGAAGCACTGCCATCGCGCTCGAAGTAGTCGCGCCTAGCCACGCGGCGTGCGGGGCGAGACCTCGGCCGAGAGGCGGCCGCCGCGAGACATCGGCCGCTAGAGCTCCGCTTGGCTATTCTTCGGTGAGCGCGCCATACCGCGCCACCAACTGCTGGTGCCGGTAGGCGAAGATGCGGTCGACGTCGGGCCTGATGAACAATCGGTTGAGCAACGGCGCCACCAGCCAGCCAGGCCCCCGGTAGTCGACGACATCCCGGATCGCCGTGCCACCTGCGACGACTTCGAACGTGTGCTCGTGGTGCCAAAGTCGATACGGCCCACGCCGCTGCTCGTCGACGAAGCGGTAGGGCGGCTGCCACGCGGAGATCTCCGACTGCCAGCGAACGGGAAGTCCGCGTATGCGCAGCCGGTAGTCGATCAAGGTCCCAACCCGCATCTCAATTGGCGACGGCGTCAGGACCTCGAAGCGCACCCACGGCGGCGTGATCTGCTCCAGGTTGTGGGCATTGGAGAAGAACTCGAAGACCTCAACAAGAGGTGCCGCAACGCGCAACTCCGTCGTCAAGCGATGTGCTGCCATCAGGTGTCTCCCAACATCAGCGCGGGCCAGTAGTTGATCAAGTCCATGGTTTGGCCTTTGGCAGCCAAGCGCGCGCCAGCAAGGCTGCACACGCGGCCAGCCAGTGAGCAATCGCGTTCCGTCTTAGCACGGGGACCGGCGAGATCGCGGCGATCCGCTCACTCAGCCCGGGCAGGATCCGCGGGCGGTTCTCGCTGAGCTGGCTGGGCTAGCTTGGTCGGCTAGGCCGGCTAGGCCGGCTTGCTCGGCTGGGCTGACTTGGTGAGCTGCGATACCGACGACTCCGCGGCCTTGCGGATGCCCCTTTGCATGCCGCGGAACACCAGGCCATGCAGTGGCAGGACGGCATACCAATAGGCAAGCCCGAGCAAACCGCGCGGTTTGAATCGTGCAGTCTGAAGCAACCGGCACTTGGAGTGGTCCCCAGCAACTGGCTCGATCTCAAACGTCAAGGTCGCGATGCCCGGCAACTTCATCTCGGCGTAAAGCTCCAGTCGACGCTCGGGCTCGGCCTTGGTCACGCGCCAGAAGTCGAGCGCGTCGCCATAGCCGACCCGTTCGGCGTCGCGTCTTCCCCGTCGCAGGCCAGGCCCGCCGACGAGACGGTCCATCCAGCCGCGCAAGCGCCACAGCCAGTCCGATGCATACCATCCATGGCCGCCACCAACTCGACAAACGGCTCGGTAGACCTCGGCGGCTGGGGCCTTGATCTCGATCGATCGTGGGTCCTCGAAGACCTTGCCGCCAGCCCAGTCTGGGTCGCCTGGCATCTTGCCAGCATCCGACCAACTCGTTTCAACCGAGCCAGCTTCCTGGTGCCCGACTGCCAGCACGATGCTCTCGTAGACAGTCTGCAACTGCACCGGCATCAAACTGTTGGCAACTCGATTGCGGCAGACGACTTCGTTCCGCAGGCCCTCGGCCAACGGCCGGGCGATCCGTGAACTGATGGGTGTCACCAGGTGAATCCAGAGCGAACTCAACCTGGGCGTCAACACCGGTATGGGCAAGATCCAACGGCGTGGCAGCTTGAGGGCCTTTGCCACCATCTGGATCACGGCCTTGTAGGTCACCACCTCCGGACCTCCGATATCGAGGGTCTGGCCGATGGTTGCAGGCTGTGCAAGGCACTTGACCAAATAGCTCAGCACGTCATCGACGCCAATCGGTTGGCACTTGGTGTTCACCCATCGCGGCGTGATCATGAGGGGTAGACGCTCGACCAAGTAGCGCAGGATCTCGAACGACGCGGAGCCCGAACCGATGATCATGGCGGCGCGCAGCACAGTCACCGGAACACTTCCCGAGGCGAGTTCCGTCTCGACATCGCGACGAGAACTCAGATGTTCGCTCAGACCTTCGCCAGTCTCTCCGAGACCGCCGAGGTAGATGATCTGTTCGATTGCGGCGTCCGTTGCTGATTCGGCAAAGGCACGCGCGATGCGGCGATCGACTTCGGCATACGCGGAGCCAGCTGCCAGCATCGAGTGCACCAGGAAGTAGGCGGCGCGGCAGCCGCGCAGCGCTGCCGTAGTCGCGATGCGATCCTCGACGTCGCACTTCACGATCTCGACGCGCTCGTCCGAAGCGAACGGCCGATCCTCCAGCTTCTTCGGACTGCGGACCAGACACCGGACCCGGTAGCCGGCATCGAGCAACCTCGAGACCAAACGACCTCCGATGTAGCCGGTGGCGCCGGTGACAGCGATTAGCCCCTCTGGAGAATCGTCCGCGGTTGCCATGATATTGTCGGGGCGCCTTACGCCGTGCCTGGATGAGAGTGGTCGTACGGGCGTCACGACGGCGCCAAAGGCCTTCGCCAGATCGTAGGCTCCAGATGCAAGATCTTGTGGCCAATCACCTGCGTTGCGGCGGATGTTCGCATCCGAAGAGCCGAACCGTGCGAAATCCCGGGCATGCCAGTGATCGATTCCAAAGCTTGGACCGCCGACAACCTCAATGGCCGTCGCCTGGCGGCCCGCAACTTCTCAGACGTCGTCGGCAAAAAACCGACACTGCTGATCTTCTTGCGGCACCTCGGTTGAATCTTCACCCGAGAACTCGTGCACGAGGTCGTGCACGCCACCAAGAGCCCCAACTTCCCCGAACCGCTGTTCATCCATCGCGCGTCCGTGGCAGAGGCCGAGATCTTCTTTGCGAAACGATTCGCGGGCGCTCGCGCCATCGCCGATGCCAACGGATCCTTGTTCGAGGCGTTCGGCCTCAACCGCGGCACCATGCTGCAGCTACTCGGGCCGCGAGCACTCTGGCGTGGCCTGGTTGCACTACTGAAAGGCAACTTCGTTGGGCGACCGACTGGCAATGAGACGCAGATGCCCGGCGCCTTCCTGACGCGCGAGCGCGATATTCTATGGGAACATCGTGCGCGGCACGCGGGCGACCAGCCAGATCTCGATGAGATGATGAAGTCCTTGGACGCCGCATCCGAAGCGTAGCTCGGCTAGTGGCGAGCCCGCTCGAAGCGCAGGTGACAGACGCCAATGTGCCGCTCCAAGAAGCCAGCTTCGCAGTAGGCGAAGTAGAAGTCCCAAGCGCGCATGAGCGAGTCATCTCCGCCCAGGGCAACCACCTGCTGACGTTTGGTCAGCCAAACCTGCCGCCACCGCCTGAGGGTTTCCGCGTAGTGATGGCCGAAGTCGACCATCTTCACCAAGCGCAGATCCGTGTGCTCACTTGCAGCCCGAGCGATCGCGGTGACCGAAGGGATGAAGCTGCCCGGAAACACGTGGCGCTTGATGTAGTCGACTGAACGCAGCGCCGACTCATAGTGTTGGTCCGCGATCGTGATCGCCTGCAAGCCGAGGATGCCGCCTGGCTTCAATCGCGCAGCGCAGCACTTGAGGAAGTCGGGCAGGTAGCGGGCACCAACGGCCTCGATCATCTCGCACGAGATGACCTTGTCGAAGGTGCCCTCGACATCGCGATAGTCCTGCTGCAATAGCTTGACGCGATGGCCAAGGCTCGCAGCCTGCACCCGTTCTGATGCCGTCTGGAACTGATTGGAGGAGATCGTCGTCGTGGTGACGTTCGCACCAAACGTGCCTGCTGCGGCAATCGCAAGGCTGCCCCAGCCAGTGCCGATCTCAAGCAGGTCCTCCCCCGGCGACAAGTCGACCAAGCGACACAATCGCTTCAGCTTCTCGGCCTGCGCATCCGCCAGACTTTGATTGGGAAACTCGAACCACGCGGAGGAATACGTCATCGACGGATCCAAGAACTGCGCGAACAAGTCGTCACTCAGATCGTAGTGGTCGGCGATGTTCTTCCGGCTACCCTCGCGACTGTTTTGCCTGCGATTGTAGCCAAGGCGCAGCAACAGCCGCCGCGGCAGCGACCACAGCGAACGATCAACATCCATCAAGACATCGCGATCGCGCACCATCAAACGCAGCACACCAACCAGATCGTCGGTGTCCCATTTGCCAGCGACGTAAGCCTCGCCGGCACCGACCGCGCCCGAAGCCGCGATCGCACTATAGAACGCTGGATCGCGCACATCGATCTGTTGCACGCCAAGGGCGCCGCTGGCCGCGCCGACCTTTTCGATACCCGAGTAGTCACTGACGGCAAGCGCACCGCTCTGCAACCCGGCTAGCCTTTTGAGAACTCGCGCGCGCAAGAACTTCTGCCAACCGGTAGCAGGTCGTGCCACCGCCCGCACCGGTGAGCCACTGCGAGGGGAAACAAGGATAGGGTTGCTCATGTCGGAATTCGGCGACGTGGGTGAGAGAAGAACGGCGCACGGCGCAACCAAAGACGTAGTGCTTGCCAATGGATCGATGCGACGAACTGCATGCTGATCAAGGGATGCCGCAGCCAACTGCGAACCAGGGTTCGGGTTCGCCACGGCTGCTTGCTCATCACCAGCGTCGCATCAAACGCTTTGCCATCGCCGGCGTGGTTCTCCATGTGCACCAGCAACCGATTGCCGGGCGTTGAGAATCGCCAGATGTAGTCCTGCTCCATCGGCTGGAACGGACTGACGTGGAAGTCCTTGGCAAACCGAGCCGTGACCCGCCCGCGTTCGTCGGCCCGAAGCACGTAGTGATGCCGTTCGCGCCACGGCGTGTTGGTGATCTCCGCGAGCACCGCGACGAGCTGCTCTTGGCCGTCGAAGCAGTAGTAGAACGACACCGGGTTGAAGCCATAGCCAAAGCAACGCAACGCCGTCAGCAAGCGCACCGCGCCATCGGGGCGAAACCCGAGTTGCTGCTCGACAGCATTGTGGACCGCCTCCCGCAACGGCGTGTCCTTGGGGCCGAAGTAGTCCGAACGACGAAACCTGACCGGTGCCGGGCGACGATCAGACCAGAACCATCGGCCCCGAAACGCTTGCTCGATCTCATCGATATCGAGGTATGCGAGGTCGAGGTTGACGGTGAATGCACGGTCCACGGCATCAAAGCGACGATGCCGGACCGTGCCGCAGTAGATCCCGCTGTGCACCACGCCGCTGCCGTTCGCAACACCGCTGCCGTTCGCAACACCGCTGCCG
>TARA_R110002072_G_scaffold242564_19_pt1 | contig 39249 bp, 29 predicted proteins | sample TARA_R110002072 | Tara Oceans TARA_R110002072 (sample SAMEA4397118) | marine metagenome | biome: Polar Biome; feature: [SRF] surface water layer (ENVO:00010504); material: water (ENVO:00002006), including particulate matter (ENVO:01000060) such as... | depth 5 m
GCCATCGACCGTGACCGGCACGTCATCGCGCGTCCTCCCGATGCGGACGACACCATCGTCAGTCGTTGTCGTCCGGGCTTGCGAGGCTTCGAAGACGAGCGCGGCCACATTCGCGGGATCGTCTTGTGCGAGGGCGGGCATCGCTTGAACGGACAATCCGATTATGGCGGCAAGGAGCAGTGTGCGTGTGTGTTTCATGGTCTTTTCCTTGTTCTTTCGAATTCTTATGCGGGCAATACCGCGAGATAGTAGGCCGCGCCGACGAGCGCGCTTGCTGCGAGGACGATGAGCATTCCGACCTTGAACCGCAGCATCGCGATGAGCGCCGCCGCGGCGATGAGGACGGACGCAATGTCGATACTGGCAAGATCGGGAAGAAGCAGGTTTGTGCCGTAACCCTGGTATCGGAAGAGCTGGGCGAACGCCACGTGCAGAGCGAACCAGATGGCGAGGTTGAGGATCACCCCGACCACGGCGGCGGTAACCGCCGAGAGGGCCGCTGTCAGGAGCTTGGCCCCGCGCAGCTTCTCGATGAACGGGGCGCCCAGGAAAATCCAGAGGAAGCAGGGCACGAAGGTCACCCAGGTGACAATGATGGAAGCGACGATGCCTGAAAGCAGCGGGCTGAGGCCACTGGCCTCGCGAAAGCCGCCCATATAGCCGACGAACTGCACGACCTGAATGAGCGGGCCGGGCGTGGTCTCGGCCATGCCCAGACCGTCCAGCATCTCTCCGGGGGCGAGCCAGCCATGCGTCTGCACGGCCTCCTGCGCCATGTAGGCAAGCACCGCATAGGCTCCCCCGAACGTGACGACAGCGAGCTTGGAAAAGAAAATCGCAAGCTCGGTGAAGACATGATCCGGCCCGACGATCGCGATGAGGGCCAAGATGGGCGCGGCCCAGAGTCCGAGCCAGGTCAGCGCGGTCCGGATTAACCCGCCCCAGCTCGGCCGTGCATTCTGCGGACTGCCGGCATGAATGAGGGCGTCGGTGGTTTCCGCGCCGTCCTCGTCCGAAACATCATGTCCCTTGATGACGAGGAAGCGGGCCGGATCGAAGCGCCCGCCCAGAAAGCCGACCAGCGCCGCCGCCGCGATGATCAGCGGGAAAGGTACCTTGAAGGCGAAGATTGCGACGAAGGCGGCGGCGGCTATCGCATACATCGGCCAGGTCTTGAGCGCCCGTTTGCCGATCCGCAGCAGCGCCTCGATGACGATCGCCAGCACCGCGGCCTTGATGCCGAAGAACACCGCTTGGACCCAGCTCAGATCCTGAAAGCTCGCATAAAGGATGCTCAGCGCCAGGATGGCGATGAAGCCGGGCAGCACGAACAGGCACCCGGCGACGAGACCGCCGCGAACGCCGTGCAGAAGCCAGCCGATATAGGTGGCAAGCTGCATCGCCTCCGGCCCCGGAAGCAGCATGCAATAGTTGAGGGCATGCAGGAACCGGTTCTCGCCGACCCAGCGCTTCTCCTCAACCAGAATGCGATGCATCACCGCGATCTGGCCGGCCGGACCGCCAAAGCTGAGCGCCGCGACGCGTGTCCAGACCTTCACGGCCTCACGAAAACTGACGCCGTGCGCCTGCGCTGGATCGTTCGCGACCGACATGTCTTCGCCGCTTCTCATCAATCAGACGTCCTTCTTCCTGGAAAAGTGCGCGTAGAAGCCGTTCAGCGCGGTCGTTCCGCGTGCGATCCGCTCTTCGTCGTCTTCCGTTTCCGCGCAGATGCCGGCAATCAGCGCCTCCACTCCGGACGTTTCCGGTCGCTCGAAACGACCATCCGCGATGTCGAGTTCATGCACGATTTCGCTGAGCGCACGGAGCGCCCCATCGGTATCCAGACCGGTATGGAACACCAGCGTTTCGAACGTGCAGTAGTCGCCCGCGTGGGTGAACTCGGCGTCGGCCATGTCGAATCTCAATTCGCCGGGTTCGGGCATATAATTCTTGCCGTCGACGAACTTGAACCGCGCCTCGGGATCGATGAAGCGGCGTATCAGCCATGCGGACGCAATCCGATCGACATGGACGTGGCGGCGCGTCACCCATAGCCGACGCGTGAGTTCCGACCGTTTCAGTTCCGGCGCGCCGGGACCGCTCACGTCGGGATGTTGCTGTGAACGCCGTTCGGCCTCGGCGATGGCGGCCTCCGCCGCCTGCCGTCCATGTGCCCCGAAAAAGTCGATGGCGGCGGTCTCGCTCAATCGTTTCCGCAACCGGTTTACGTCGGCCGCAGCGATACTTTCATCCTCCCACAGCGCGCGCGCCTCTCGCGCCAATTCCTCATAATCTGCATCGCGCGCCGCATCGAATACGCCGCGCAAGTCCACATCGCTCATTCCACCGGCAAGCCGGGCCTCGAGTATGAGCGCCTCTCCGCCGCTTTCGGTTATTTCCTGCTGCAATTCCTCGAACAGGGAGCGGGTGTCGTCGCGGGCAGGGAGCGCGTGAACGGCATTTTTGAGCGGCGCGGCACCGATCGCCTGCAAGCGCCGCCACACCTTGACCCGCAGATAGGCGGGCTTCGCCGGAAGCTGCGGAATCAGGAGCAACCAAGCGCAACGATCGGTGTTTGTCATTCGTGTATCTTTGGAACCTATGGAGTTGTAAGAGTTGTATCACCAGAAGCCTGAAGGTGATACCTCTTTCAGCAAGGTGGAACTCAAGGCTGAAGCGAGTTCGCACCATTCAGCCTTTTCAGCTCCGCCCAACCCGGGGAGAAGAATGCGATGAAGACCGTCCCAGCAGCCCTCGCGCTGATCGTGATGACCCCAGCATATCACGCTGAGGTGCAGGCTCAGTCGTCGCCGCCAAGCTTGCGAGGCGCCGCCCTCCTTGCAAGCTGCCGTACGAATGAGCCGGCGTGCGGAGCCTATCTTCAAGGCGTCCTCGACATGATGATCGCCGCACGAAAGGCTGAATGCGGCGCGCCGCGCTCCGATCGGAAAGCGCTGGCGAGCGCATACGTGCGCTGGGCAGAGCGAAACAGCTATTTCATGAGCGTACATATGGTCGCGGGCGCGCGGAATGCGCTGGCCGAAGCATGGCCTTGCAGACCAGTTGAATCCTGAAGTTAGTTCTGATCCGTAGGGGAGACCCGTACTCCGCTAATCGGCGCGACAGTTTGCACCGAACATTGTCACGACGTACAAGTTGCTCAAAACCGAACGCTTCTGACGATTGAATTTCACTACGCTCCTCCGACGTCGCGCGTGTGTCACAACTGCTTGCCAAAAGAAACAAGACAAGCGATCGGTAGGGTTACGCCGTCAGCAATCACGTCGAACGGCGCTAGAGAGACCAGGCGGCAGCATTTCGGAACAGCCGCTTTGTTGCGTATTTCGCCAGAAACGGTCAGGCAGCTTTCCACTCCTACGCCGACGGTATGGCACTGTTCGAGGCCCGAAAGCAGTCGACCAATATAACCGGCCGACCGCAATCTGGATCAGATTTCAGTCCTCTCCGCCAGCAGCAAAGCATCTTCGACGTCGACGCCGAGATATCGCACTGTGTTCTCGATCTTCGTGTGCCCGAGCAGAATCTGGATAGCTCTAATGTTGCCGGTTGCTCGGTAGATCATCGCCGCCTTCGGCCGCCGAAGCGAGTGCGTCCCGTATTCTGCCTTCCGCAGTCCGATCGCCGTTACCCATTCATCGACCAGGCGTGCATACTGCCGCGTGCTCATATGGCCTGCTGGGTCTATACGACTCGGAAACAGGTAGTCGACCGTCAAGCCGCCTCGGCGTTCCAGCCATGCTAGCAATGTGGCTCGAACATCGGCGGTGAGTTCGAACTGCACCGGCCGGTTGGTCTTCTGCTGAATGACCGTTGCCCGATTGCGGATATCGGCGCCTGCAACAACGTCACCGATCTTGATCTTCACCAAATCGCATCCGCGTAGCTTGCTGTCGATAGTGAGATCGAAAAGGACCTTGTCCCTTAATCGTCCTTCGCGATCGAGGTGGAAGCGGATCGCCCAGATCTGCTTCTGGGTCAGCGGACGCTTCGTCCCGACATTCTTGCCAGCGTTCCAAGCCGGACGATGCCGCGCGGCTGTATCGTAACGTGAGTATCCCATTGCATTTCTCCGTGGCCGAAATGGCCGACGAGGTAACGCTCAGGATGTAGCCGATGTTGGGCCGATAGCAGAACGTTCGGTTTTGCTCGCCAGATCGAGCAAAGCGGCCGTTGGATCGTGAAAGTGTCCGTATCCTTTTTTGGCCATTCCGAGCCGATAAGTTGATCGCCCATGGCCCCCGTCCAGGCCGCACCCGCATACAGGATCACTGATTGCATTGGGTGAAGCTACTAGCTTGCCCTCAGCGTGCTAGGCTTGCAGCCGAGACCCCATTCCGATCAACGGTCGTTTCTGAGAATGCCCTGCCGTCTCAATGGCCGTTCAATTTAGGGAACACCATCTACGTGGGATCGGCCCCGCCATTGCCATTATAGCCGAAGGCCGAACCTTGGCCCGATCAACGTCATCGCGGAATAGAGCACGATCGTCAGCAGACACCCCAACCCCAATGAGAGCCAGAAGGGCAGACCGTGGCGCAGCATCACGGGGATGACGAGGAACATTGGCAGCGACGGCAGGACATACCAGAAGGTCGCCGCAGAGTGCGCAGCCATGTTCTCAGCGTCGGGCTTTGCATTCCACAGCCAGATCATGCCCAGCACCGATACGAGGGGCAGCGACGCGATCAGCGCGCCGAAACCGGGGTAGCGCTTCGCCAGCGAGGAAGCGACGGCTATGAGTATCCCTGAGATCCCCGCCTTGATGGCCATATAGATCATGGATTGCTTTCCAGGGCTGGCGAGTCCCTCTGCGCCAATTTCGTCAGTCGGCGCGGGAGTTCCTCCAGCACCCGACGGGCATCGCCGGGCCGCAGATTACGCCAGCGCCGCACCTCCTCGCGCGAACGGCCGCAGCCCCGGCACCAGCCACTACGGCCATCGAAGCCGCATAGTTCGACGCACGGCGACTTCATGGTTCAGCGACGCTCGATGGTGAGGTGGGCGAGTTCGTGCACCGGAGCGAGTCGGCGTTCGATCAGCTCGCGCGTCACCTCAGCCTTTCCGACAACACTGACGATGGCGGCATGAGCTTCCGGTCCGACACGCCAGACGTGAAGATCGGTGATCTTTGCGTCCCCGGGTGTCTCGACCAGCTCGCGAATTTCGTCGGCGACGTGATCGTCAGTCCGGTCCAGCAGGATGGCCGACGTGTCCCGCATCAGCGTCCACGACCAGCGCGCGATGACGATCGCGCCGACGATCCCCATGACCGGGTCCATCCAGACCCAGCCCAGATATCGGCCCGCCACGAGGGCGGCGATAGCGAGCACCGAGGTTAGGGCGTCGGCCAGGACGTGTATGTATGCCGAACGCAGATTGTTGTCGCCGCCGTGACCGTGGTGGTGCCCGTGGTCATGATCGTGGCCGTGGTGGTGCCCATGATCGTGGCCATGGCCCCCAGAGAGCAGGAAGGCCGAGGCAACGTTCACCAGAAGGCCGATCACCGCAATCCAGGTGGCTTCGCCGAATGCGACCGTGATGGGCTGGAAGAGACGGGCGACTGACTCGACGCCGATCGCGAGGGATATCAGGCCGAGCACCATGGCGGACGCGAACCCGGCAAGATCGCCCACCTTGCCGGTGCCGAAGCTATAGGCCGGATTTTGGGCGTGGCGTTTCGCATAAGAATAGGCAGCCGCCGCGACGCTGAGCGCGCCAGCGTGCGTGGCCATATGAAAGCCATCCGCCAGCAGCGCCATCGAACCGGTCATATAGCCAGCTATAATCTCGCCGATCATCATCACGGCCGCGAGGGCGACAACCCAACGCGTCCGCCGCGCATTCTCATCGTGAGCGGCGCCAAGATAGACATGCTCATGGGTGTGGGCGTCGATTTCAGACAGGGTAGCCATCCGTGAACCTACTTCGCGTAGCGGCGGATTACCGCCAGCAGTTCTTCAGCGCCTTCAGCGCGTTCCATGTCGGTGAGGCCGGCCCGCGCGACGTGCGCCTCGAGGTGCTCGGCAATAATCTCGTCCATCAGGCCGTTCACCGCGCCGCGGACGGCTGCAACTAGATGCAGCACCTTAGTGCAAGAGGCATTAGCCGAGAGCTCCCGTTCCACGGCGTTCACTTGACCTGCGATGCGCCGAATGCGGGCAACGAGATCGGCGTTGGCTTCGGTAAGATGTGACATAGGTATACCCCCTACTCCTATCACGCATAAAAGCGCAAGGAAGCAAACCGTGTTTTCCGAAACCTCGAACGTTTTGGACTGAGTTGGCGTGTAGCACGCAGCAGCGATCCGCGGCCGCGTTTGACAGCCGATGGACCGCAATGTCCCAAAGTCGGCCTTCACGACCTATCGGAAGGTATGTCCGCTTTCAGGCGTTTGTCAGGCGATACGCTACGACCGACATTGGGGCGCAAAGCAGACAAAAATCGACCGCGTCATTTGGTGCCGCAGAATCAATTTTGAGTCCCGAAAGAGGCATCGAACCAATGCATTAGGCGGTTTTTGAGGGCCTTTTGAGGGCTCTTTGCATAAATCGAATTACTTAAATATCTGAAAATATGCGGAAAAAGTGTCTGAATGTGATGCCTCTTCTGGCACCATTTTTCCGAACACACTGAAAAGCTTGGGGAATCGTCGACCCGACGGTCTCCCAACGTGCGGGCTACGCAAAACTGCTACGGAATGATGCCGCATCGTCTGCCGCAAAATCGCAGAAGACTGCCGTTGATCGACCGCGGGGCTGCTACGAGAACCTGCTACGGGATTTGCCGGAAGGCGTGTTACGACGAGGGCGGAGGCCCTCCTGTCGTCACACCGTCCCGATAGGAGTTCGACCACTTCCGAAGCGGGTCGAAATCTGGCGGTCTCTGCAAACCGATAGCGGCGCAATTGCCACCGGACTTCAGCAGCACGCCTCCTGCCCCGCAAAGCTGCCGTCGACATGCTTTCTCCGGATACGGTGGAGCGACTGCACAGGCTCACGGCGCCAGGTATTTCCTTCGATGCACTTCGTCCTGCGCACGATCCCTCTACAATTACACTGGGTTGGCGCAGCCTGCCCCGCCTTCTGAATTCTGGGAGCATTTCTTGACTAACGACATTGGTTCTCGCCTCGAGTTCATGGAACTGGATACACCGCAGCGCGAGGCACTGCGTTCCACGCGGCCGATCGTGCGCGCCATCATCGGCAGGGCGCTCGACCGATTTTACGCGCGCGCCCAGCGAACGCCGCATACCGCCAGTTTCTTCGATAGCCCCGCGCAATTGGCCAAGGCAAAGGCTGCGCAGGAAAAGCACTGGGACCGCATCGTCGGGGCCGATTTCGATGCCGCATATGGCGAGAGCACCCGGCGCATCGGTGCGACCCATGCACGCATCGGTTTGGAGCCGCGCTGGTATGTCGGCAGTTATGCGCTGGTGGTGGAAGAACTCGTCGTAGGCGTCGCTCGGCGGACGCCTTTCTGGAAGCGGCTGCGCGCGCTGTGGAATCCCGGGGCCGCGCAGGCTTCGACGATTGCGCTCGTCAAGGCGGCATTGCTCGACATGGAGTTGTCGCTATCGGTCTATTTCGAAGAAGCGCAGGCCTCGCGCGAAGCGGCTGTGGCTCAGCTGGATTCCGTTCTCGCCTCGCTGGCGGAGGGCGACCTTACCCGCACTCTCGCCGATATGCCTGCATCCTTCGCGACTCTCGAGACCAGCTATAACGACGCCCTCGCCAGAATTCGCGAAATGATCGCCTCGGTGACCGATGGCGCTCAGAAGATCGACGGCGGCGTAAACGAGATAGCGCATGCCTCCGAGGATCTCGCGCGCCGTACCGAAGGCAATGCGGCCAGTCTGGAGCAGACCTCCGCCGCCGTTATGCAAATGGATGCCCGCATCCGCACAAGTGCCGAAGCTTCACGGTCGACCGTGCTGCGCGCGGACCAAGCGATCGCGACCGTTTCGAGCGGACGCGGAATTGCCGATGAAGCGGTGCAGGCGATGACACGGGTGGCGGATTCCGCGAAAGGCATCGACAGCGTCATCGAAGGCCTGGACAAGATCGCCTTTCAGACCCGCGTACTGGCCATGAACGCGGCGGTCGAGGCCGGCCGCGCGGGTGAAGCCGGCCGGGGTTTCGCGGTGGTCGCGGATCTGGTCTCGGCGCTTGCGATGCGCGCCGAGGAAGAGGCTGGTCGAGCCCGCGATCAGCTCACCGCCACGCAGACCGATATCGGCGCAGCCGTGGAGATGGTCCAACGGGTCGACGGCGCGCTGTCCGACATTTCCAAGAACGTCGACCAGGTTCATGATCTTCTCGGCAGCATGGCCACTGACAACGACGCGCAGGCCCTCGCTATCGGGGAAATCTCGACAAGTGTCGGTGCGATGGATCATTCCACGCAGCAAAATGCCGCAATGGTGGAGCAAACCTCTGCTGCCGCGCGCAATCTTGCGCAGGAGGTGGGTACACTTGCCGAGCTGACCAGAGCCTTCCAGATCGAAGGAGGAGGCAGCAGAAAGGCGGGCGAGGAGCCGACCCCTCTCTTCTCTCGAACCACGCCTCATCAAGCAACCAATCAGGTTTTACCCTCGGCCAAGATCGGCCCGCCGGCTTTGGCCCGCATTGCATGAAGTGGGGTAATTCGGTCGGAACTGAGGGTCAAAAGTCGTGACTTTGTCGACCTGTAGCGGGTTCGACGGGCGATAGCGGGGCCTGCCGGGGTCGTATTGCCCGGGATCAGGATTTGCGCCTTGGAGGGTCTTGAGCTCGCAGTTCGGCGCTGGCGGAAGGCTTGATCCGATCCAACTTCTGCACTTTAGAAGGACAGGTCGACCGCGAGGCCCAAGGTGCGCGGTTGCAGCGGTGCGGTGGAGAGGAAGCCGGGATTGGTCGTCGCCACGTTGGTGGTGATCCGCCCCTGCGCGTCGGTCAGGTTGCGGATGTAGGCCCGCAGCGTCCACTTGCTGTCGAAGGTGATCGACGCGTTGAGATCGGCGGTCGCGTATCCGTCGACCGGCACTGCCAGCGCGGAACTCTCGACATCCGAAATTCGGTCGCCCACTAGCCGGATCGCACCGCCCACCCGCGCCTCGGCCGAGCCGCCGAGATCGAAGCTGTAGTCCGCTGTCATTGCGGTGGAGATCTGGGGCACGCTGGGCAGTTGGTCGCCATCGGTGCAGGCGTCGGTCGTCTCGGTGCATTTGGCATCGGTGTAGGCCAAGTTCCAGCCCAAGGTCATCCCGGGGGCCGGTTGGATCGTCAGCGCGGCCTCGACCCCTTTGCTTTGCGCGGTCCCGGCGTTGACCAGCCCGTTGATGCCGCCCGCGAACGGGGCGGATGTCTGCAAATCGGTCCAGTCGAGCAGAAACGCGGCTGCATCGAACGTCACCGAGCGATTGAACAGGCCGAGTTTGATCCCCCCCTCATAGCTGGTCACCCGCTCCGAACCGACCGTGGTGGGAAAGCCCGGGAGCGCGACATTGGGTCCGCCGGGGCGATAGCCGGTTGCCACGCGCGCATAGACCATTGTGTCGCGGCCCAGATTGACCTGCGGGCTGATGCTGTAGGTCACGACCTCTTCGCTCGACGTGCCATCGCCGCTGATGTCGAGCCCCGCGAGCGGGATCTGGGTGATCTGGCTGAAGGTCTGGTCGTTCCGCGCCCAGCGCAGGCCACCCGTGAGGTGGAACATGTCGCTGAGCTTCCAGGTCGCATTGCCGAAAACGGCATGTTCCTTGTAGGTATTGGGCAGGCCCACGGTGGCGAAGGGATCGATGCCCGGAAGCGGCTCACCCGAGGCGTCGAGCGCACGAACGATCTGGCTCTGCGTGTTGTCTTCTTCGGTGTAGAAGAAACCCACCATCCATTCGAACCGGTCGCTGGCTTGCGAGGTCAGGCGAACTTCTTCGGTCCATTTCTTCTGAACCAGCGTGGCCGGGTAGGGCGCGAAGCCACCGAATGCGACGCCGAAAATGCGCGTTGCATCGGTTACCTCGAGGATGTCCAGCTTGCTGTAGGAGGTCGTCGAACTCAATTCGGCGAATCCGAAATCGTAAGCGATGGAGCCGGAGTAATACTGGAAATCGCTGGTGAAAGGCTCGTCCAGCTGGGCATTGGTGCTCAGAAAGTCCGCCGCCGGGACCAAGGACCCGCCGCCCATGCCTTCGTAAACCAGGCTGACGTTGTCGGAATCCACCGATTGCCAGATCCCGCTCAGCCTGACGCTCAGCGCCGAACCTGGCTCCCACAGCAAGGCCGCGCGACCGCCCTGCTGGACCGCATCGTTCACATCCTCTTCGCCGGTCTGGATGTTGTCGATATATCCCGGAGTATCGCGCCGCGAGTAGCTGCCGCTGATCGCCAGTTCGTCGGCGATCAAGGGGACGCTGACCAGCGCGCTCGCACCCCATCCGATATCGTCGCCATGCGCGATCGTGAAGGCCTCGCCGGTGGCGCGCACCTGGAGTTCCTGGAGATCCGGTTGCACGGTCACATATTTGAGCAGCCCCCCGATCGAGCTGGCGCCGTAGAGCGTTCCCTGCGGTCCGCGGAGCACTTCGAGCCGCTCGATATCGTAGGGCAGCAGGTCGAGCGTAAAGGTCTGCGAGCGATTGTAGATCCCGCTCGAGCCGATCGGGGCGTCGTCGAGATAGATACCGACCGTCGCACCGGGGCCGATCGGCGCGACCCCGCGCAAGGAGAGCGTCGAACGACCGGGCGAACCGGCGTTGTCGACCTGAAGACCGGGAACATAGGCGGCGTAATCGGTCAGTTGCGAGCCACCGCTCTGCTGCATTCGCTCGCCGCTCACCACGCTGATCGAGATCGGGACGTCCTGGACGCGTTCATCGCGCTTCTGGGCGGTAACGACGATTTCATTGCTGATGGGCTCGGCTGCGTCGCCGCCATCCTGCGCGAATGCGGGCATTGCCGCGCTGATCGTTATGGCACTCGTCGCGACCCGAAAGACCTGCTTCATGATAATTGTTCCCCGCATTTGAACCCCCGGCCAGTTACGTTTTTGTCGCCAACCCATCGTATTCGGCATCCGATGCAGAATTATTGAGCGCAGCCTTCGCCGCGTCCGCCTCGTCGGCCGAAAAATGCCGATCGCCGCCCCGCGCCGACTTTATTTCAAATAGGAGACTATTGTCCTAATCAGGGCAATGTCAACCCTGTTAGGACAAGCGGGGTTGATGAGGGTCGGGGGAATTTGGCGCTACGCGGCGTCGCGGTGTCCAGGCGGCTGTCAGGCCGGTTTGCGCAAAGGGCGGTTCGGCTCCAAGCCTGTAGCAGCCCGGCGCGGCACCCGCTCAGCCATGAAGATTGAGGAGCGAATCCATCAGGTCGCCGTCCTCGCTCGAGCAGACGCCGAGCACCACCGCTTCCTCGCAGCCCTCGGCGGTCACATAGGCGTGGCCCATCGAGGAATCGAGATAGATGCCTTCGCCTGCATCGATGCGGACGGGATCGTAGAATTCGGTGTGCACCTCGATCCCGCCTTCGATCACATAGATGAATTCCTCGCCATGGTGGCGTACCAGATCGCCGAATTCCTTGGCGCTCTGCGCGCGAATCCGCGTTACGATCGGGATCATCCGCTTCTGGCGCAGATCGGTGCAGAGGTAGAAATAGTCGTAATTGTCGGTGGTCACCCGGACCGCGTTGTCGAGCTTGCCGACGCTGCGGCGGCCCGTGACCCGGGGAGGGGCGCTCGCCGGATCTTCCTCGGCGAACAGATCGGACATGCGGATATTGAGCCGCTGGCTGAGCTGCTGGAGCTTGTCGTAGGAAAGCGTCAGCCGGTTGTGCTCGACCTTTGACAGCGTCGAAACCGGGATCCCCGATTTTTCGCTCATTTCCTTCAGGGTCCAGCCGTTCCGGGAGCGGATCTCGCGCATCACCTCGCCAAGCGTCCGTGGTTTCGCCTGCACTCCCATCGATCGACCGCTCCCGTTGACAATTCTCTGAATAGGATCATTATGTCCCAAATCAGCTACACCGTGCTCAGCGGTGCATGTTACTGATCAAGGGTGCCACGTCCAGCCGAAATGCTGGTGGCGGCGCGGACCGGGGGAGAAGGCGATGCATTTGGTTCGAAAAGTCATGCTGGGGCTGGCAGCGCTGGCGACATTGCCGCTCGCGGCGCAGGCGCCCGCCCTGCTGGAACCCGCCCCGGACACTGAGGCCGCTCCCCTGCGGACCGCCGCACCGGGGGAGACCGAGACCGCGGATCTCGACCCCGCCGATCTCGAAGCCTGGCTCGACGGTTTTCTTCCCTATGCACTCGCGCGCGGTCAGATCGCGGGGGCCGTGGTGGTCGTGGTCCGCGGCGACGAAGTCGTGCTCCAAAAGGGCTATGGCTATTCGGATGTCGCCGCCCGCGAGTCCGTCAATCCCGATGCCACGCTGTTTCGCCCCGGCTCGGTTTCCAAGCTGCTCACCTGGACCGCGGTGATGCAGCAGGTCGAAGCCGGCAGGCTCGATCTCGATGCCGATGTGAACCGCTATCTCGAATTCGAGATCCCGCCTTACGAGGGCGAGCCGATCACGCTGCGGCACATCATGACCCACACTGCGGGCTTCGAGGAATCGATCCGCTATCTGATCACCGACGATCCCGATGCGGTGATGTCGCTGGGCGAACTGATGCCGCTCGCCTTGCCCGAACGGGTCTTCGCTCCCGGGACGACCCCGGCTTATTCCAACTATGCCACGGCGCTGGCGGGCCACATCGTCGAACGGGTCAGCGGGATGAGTTTCGACGACTATCTCGACCAGCGCGTGTTCGCCCCGCTCGAGATGACGCGCTCGACCTTCCGCCAGCCCCTGCCGGAGGCGCTCGAGCCGCTGATGTCAAAGGGATATTCGGTCGCAACCGAGGAGCCCAAACCGTTCGAGATCGTGGTGCCCGGGCCCGCCGGAAGCCTGTCCTCGACCGGCGCCGACATGGGCAAGTTCATGATGGCGCATCTCAACGAGGGCGGCGCCGTCCTGAGCCCCGAAACCGCGCGGATGATGCATGAGTACGAGGCGCCGGGCCTTGGCCCGCTCAACACCATGGCGCTGGGTTTCTACGAGCAATGGGTCAACGGCCGCCGGGCAATTGCCCATGGCGGGGACACGCAGTGGTTCCACAGCTATTTGTGGCTGTTCCCCGAGGACGACATCGGCGTCTACATCTCGATGAACAGCGACGGCGCGGCCGGCGCATCGGGCGCCATCCGCAGCGCGCTGTTCCATGGCTTCGCCGATCGCTACCTCCCCGGCGAGGACAGCGAAACCCGGGTGGACGAGGAAACCGCGCGCCAGCACGCCGACTTGCTCGCGGGCAATTACGTGAGCAGCCGCGGCTCCTTTACGAATTTCATGAGCGTGCTCGGCCTGCTCGGCTCGCTGGAGATCTCCGTCGGTGCCGATGGCAAGATCGCCTTCCCCGCGCTCGACGGGCTTACCGCCGGCGCGCGCGACTGGGTCGAGGTCGAACCCTTCGTGTGGCGCGATACCGCCACCGGCGAACGACTGGTTGCCGAGGTGGTGGATGGCCGCGTCACGCGTGTGAGCCTGGATGCGGTCTCGCCCTTCATGATGCTCGAGCCTGCGCCAGCCGCCTACAATCCCGCCTGGCTGATACCCGCGCTGCTGGCGGCGCTGGCGCTGGTGCTGCTGGCGGCGATCGCCTGGCCTGTGCGCGCGCTGGTAAGGCGACGCTTCGGGGCGAGTTTCGCTCTGGATGGCAAATCGCTCTCGGCGTGGCGCGTGTCGCGCGGCTTCGCCTGGCTGACCCTTCTCGCGGTGGCGGGATGGATCGGGCTGATCCTCTCCTTCTCCAGCGATCTGGGCAGCATCGGGGGGCCGCTCGACTGGCTGATCAACCTGCTGCGCGTGCTGACCCCGCTGGCGACCTTCGGCCTGCTAGTCGCGTCGGCCTGGCATCTGTGGCTCTGCTGGACGCACAAGCGCGCCTGGACGATGCGGATCGCGGCGCTCCTGCTCGTGCTCGCGGCGGCCGTGCTGGTATGGGTCACGCTGGGCTTTAAGCTCTATGGCTTCGGCATGGTCTATTGATGACGAGGCCTGCGAATCCGCGATTGCAACTCGAGCTGACCGTCGAACGGTTTGCCTATCGCCAGCCGTTCCGGATTTCCGGCCACGTCTTCACCGAGACCCGCGTGCTCGTCGCCAAACTGTCCGACGGCGAGCACCGCGGGCGGGGCGAGGGGGCCGGGGTCTATTATCTCGGCGACGACGTCGACCACATGATGGCCCAGGCCGAGGGTGCGCGTGCCGCCATCGAAGCCGGCGCCTCTCGCGAGGAATTGCAGGCACTGCTCCCGCCGGGCGGCGCGCGTAACGCGATCGACTGCGCCTTTTGGGAGCTCGAAGCCGAGCAGAGCGGATGCCCAGTCTGGAAGCTCGCCGGGCTGGATGCGCCGCGAGCGCTGCCGTCGGCGCTCACCGTGGGGGCGGGAGAACCGGCGGCCATGGCAGAAGCGGCGCTCGCGCTCGATCCCGATGCTCCGATCAAGCTCAAGCTGACGGGCGAGCTGGTGCTCGACCTCGCTCGGCTGGCGGCAGTCCGGGCGGCGCGACCAGCGGCATGGATCGGGGTGGATGCCAACCAGGGCTATACGATCGACACGCTGTGCAGGCTCCTGCCAGCGCTCGCCGAGGCGAAGATCGCGATGCTCGAACAACCGCTTCGACGCGGCGCGGAAGGCGAACTCGACGGCATCAAGCGCCCGCTCCCCTTCGTCGCGGACGAGAGCGCCGTGACGCTCGCCGACACGGCCTCGCTGGTCGGACGGTTCGATATGGTGAACATCAAGCTCGACAAGTGCGGCGGGCTTACCGAGGGGCTCGCCATCGCCCGCGAAGCCCGCAAGCTCGGGCTCGGGATCATGGTCGGCAATATGATGGGCACCAGCCTGTCGATGGCTCCATCCTATCTGCTGGGGCAATTGTGCGACGTGGTCGATCTCGATGGTCCGACCTTTCTCGCGCAGGATCGCGAGCCGGGCGTCGCCTATCGCGATGGCCTGATTCACTGTCGATCGGGAATTTGGGGCTGGTAGGCGCGATCGATCCAGTTGACAATTCTCTGATTAGGATATTATGTCCTAATTCAGACAAAAGGGGCGCAAAAATGGTCGGCTACGGTTATGCAGATCCCTTGGTCGGGCTTCCAGCGCGCCGGGGCTTGCTTGCCGCCGCAATTGCGCCCGTCTTCGCACCGCTGGATCGATCCCGCCCGGGATCGGCTCCGGCGTTTCCGCCCGCCTTTCGCGCCTGCACCGGAATCTCGCCGTCATGAATGCTCCTCTTCCACGTATTTCCGAGGGTCTGGTCCTGCCGCAACCCTATCTGCTGTTTCTCGGCGACACGACGGAAGCCAGCTTTGCCAAGACGGCGTTTGGCCTGGCCCACTGGGCTCCCGAGCAATGCGTGGGCGAGATGGCTCTGCCCGGTGCGAAAGTGTCGACCGGCCTGGATAAAATCACCCCCGCGCAGGCTCGTGAAACCGGAGCGCAGTCTCTAGTCATCGGGGTGGCCAATCAAGGCGGGGTGCTGGGCGAGGGCTGGATCGAGGCGCTGGTCGAAGCGCTGGATGCCGGTCTGCACATTATCAGCGGGCTGCACGTCCGCCTGGCGAGCGTGCCCGCGCTCGCGGAAGCGGCCAAGCGCAACAATCGCCGGCTGATCGATGTTCGCACGCCTCCTGCCTCCATTCCGGTCGGTACCGGGCGCAAGCGCAGCGGCAAGCGGTTGCTGACAGTGGGAACCGATTGCGCGCTGGGCAAGAAATACACCGCTCTGGCGCTGCATCGCGCCTTCGTGGCCCGCGGCCTACACGCCGATTTCCGCGCGACAGGCCAGACCGGCATCATGATCGCGGGCGGCGGCATCCCGATGGACGCGGTGGTGTCCGACTTCGAGGCCGGCGCGGCCGAAGTGCTGAGCCCCGATGCACCGGCGCAGCACTGGGACGTGATCGAGGGGCAGGGCTCGATCTTCAATCCCTCCTACGCTGCGGTCTCGCTCGGCCTGCTGCACGGCAGCCAGCCCGATGTCTTCGTCGTCTGCCACGATCCGACCCGCAAGACGATCCTCGGGCTGGACGGCTTCGAGTTGCCGACGATAGAGGAGGTCATCGACATGACCATCCGCCTCGGCAGCCGGACCAATCCCGCGATCCGCTGCGGCGGAGTAAGCCTCAACACCTCGAGCCTGAGCGAGGGGGAGGCGCACAAGCTCCTCGCAGACGAAAGTGAGCGGCTGGGGATGCCGGTCGCCGATCCGGTCCGCGGCGGTCCGGCGTTCGAAGCGCTCGTGGACGCCTGTCTCGCATGATCGCGGGCGAACCCCGGACGAAGAGCAGCTGGTTCCAGCGTTTCCTCTTGCCCGGCTTCGCGCTCAAGGCGGTCATCATCGGCGGAGGCTACGCCACGGGCCGCGAGCTCGCCGAATATTTCATCCCCGCCGGGCCCTGGGGCGGCCTTGCCGCCATGCTGCTAGCCACCGCGATCTGGAGCCTGGTCGCTGCAGTCACCTTCGCAATGGCGCGCGAGATGCAGGCTTATGATTACCGGTCCTTCTTCCGCGGATTGCTGGGCCCGGCATGGGTGCTGTTCGAGATCGCCTATCTGATCTTCGTGATTCTGATCGTCGCGGTGTTCGGGGCCGCGGCGGGCGAGATCGGCGCGGCGACCTTCGGCTGGCCCGCGGTCGTCGGCTCGGTCATGCTGGCGCTCGCCATACTGGCGGTGGTCTCCTTCGGCACCGAGGCGGTCGAGCGCCTGTTCCGCTACGCCTCCTTCCTGATCTACGCGGTCTACGCCCTGTTCCTGGTGCTCGCACTGGTCTCGTTCGGCGACCGTATCGGCGACGGCTTTGCCGCCTCGCCCGCGCCGCTCGAGGGCTGGCTGGCCGGCGGGCTCACTTATGCGAGCTACAACATCGTAGGAGCGGTGATCATCCTCCCCGTGCTGCGCCACCTGACCAGCCGACGCGATGCGATCGTGGCGGGGGTGATTGCAGGGCCGCTGACGATGCTCCCGGCGATCCTTTTCTTCGTCGCCATGGTCGCCTTCTATCCCGAGATCGGCGCCGAGACGCTGCCCTCGGACTTCCTGCTGCGACAGATGGCGATTCCCGGTTTCGCCGTGATCTTCCAGCTGATGATCTTCGCGGCGCTGCTCGAAAGCGGGGTCGGCGCGATCCATGCCGTCAACGAACGGATCGCGGGCGCGTGGGAGGCCCGCGGGCGGTCCCGTCTCGGCACCCTGGCGCGGGCGGCGATCGGCGCCGTCATTCTCGCGGGCTGCATGGTGGTCGCCGCCCGGATCGGTCTCGTGGACCTGATCGCCAGCGGCTACCGCTTCCTCGCCTGGCTGTTCCTCGCGGTCTATGTCGTGCCGCTGGTGGCGATCGCGGCCTACCGCCTGCTCGCCCACCGCTCCCTGCAAAGAACGGAAACCCGCTCATGAAACCCCTCCATCTGCTGGCCTCCGCGGCACTTCTCGCGCTCCCCGTTGCAGCCTGGGCGGAACCGCCGGAGAACTTTGCCGAGGAGGTCGAGACGCTCCGCGAAGAGATCGGCGCGCCGGGCGTCGCCATCGCGATCGTCGAACAGGGCGAGACGACGCTGGCGCGCGGCTGGGGCGTGCGCAGGCTGGGCGAAGCCGCGCCGGTGGACGGCGAGACGCTGTTCCAGACCGGCTCAACCGGCAAGGCCAAGACCGCCGCGGCGCTCGCCATCCTGGTCGACGAGGGCAGGATCGAATGGGACGATCCGGTCATCGAGCATATGCCGTGGTTCCGCATGTACGACCCCTGGGTCACGCGCGAGATCACGATCCGCGACCTGCTGGTGCACCGCAGCGGCCTGGGGCTGGGGCAGGGCGACCTGCTGTTCGTTCCGCGCAGCAGCCTGACCCGGCGGGAAACCGTCGAACGCGTCGCGTATCTCGAGCCCAAGACCAGTTTCCGCTCCGCCTATGCCTATGACAACATCCTCTACGCGGTGGCGGGGCAGTTGATCGAGGAGGTCACCGGGCAGAGCTGGGAGGATTTCGTCCGCGAGCGCGTGCTGCGCGCCGGCGGAATGGACAATGCCACCAGCGAGAGCGAGGATCGCTTCCGGATCCCCAACCGCTCCTACCCGCATGCGCGGCTCAACGGCCCCTTGCGCGGGCTTGGCGATCAGGAGGTGCTCGACGAGCGCGACGAGCTGGGTCGCAGTGCGGCGCCCGCGGGCGGTCTCGCGCTCAGCGCGGAGGATATGGCCGCCTGGCTGAAGATCCAGCTGGCGCATGGCGCGCTCCCGGATGGGGGGCGGCTGTTCAGCGAGGAACAGGCGCGAGAAATGTGGGCCCCGGTCACCGCGATGCCGACCCCGGTGCTGCCCGAATCGCTCAAGCCCGCCCAGCCGACCTATCAGTCCTACGCGCTGGGCTGGCAGGTTCAGGATTATCGCGGCCACCGGATCGTCTCGCATGGCGGCGGGGTCTTCGGTTCGATCACGAGGGTGGTCATGATCCCCGATCTCGATGTCGGCTTCGCGATCATGCTGAACTCCGAGGAGAGCGGCATGCTGCTGGGTCTGACCTACGATCTGCTCGACCATTATCTCGACCAGCCCGAATTCGACTGGACCACCAAGTGGCAGGACTGGTTCGAGGAGCGGCTGGAGGGCGGCAGGCGGTTTCTCGAACAGTCCAGCGCCACCCCGGTCGAGGTCGGGCCTTCGCTTGCAAACGAACGCTATGCCGGGCGCTATCGCGACGCCTGGTACGGCGATGTGGTGGTCGCCGAGGACCCGCAGGGTCTGACGATCGATTTCACCACCACCCCGCGGATGGCGGGCCGGCTCGAGCACTGGCAATATGATACCTTCAAGACCGTCTTCGCGGATCCCGCGATCGAACCCGCCTTCGTCACCTTTGCGCTCGATGCCGATGGCGCGGTGACAAGGGTGACCCTGAAGGCGGTCAGCCCTATCGCGGATTTCAGCTGGGATTATCACGATCTCGATCTCAAGCCGGTCGGAGAAGCAGAATGAAGAGCATCGCCACCGCCTCCCTCGCCGCGCTCGCGCTTTCGGCCTGCGCCCCCACGCTGACCCAGGCACCGGACAGCGCGGCTCTGCACCGCGACCTGCTGGTGCTCGACACCCATCTCGATACCCCGATCAATTTCGGCCGCGAGGGCTGGGATTTCTCGGGGCGTCACGATGTCGCGACCGAGATCGCGCAGGTCGATCTGGGGCGGATGGCCGAAGGGCATCTCGATGGCGGATTCTTCGTCATCTACACCGCGCAGGGCGAGCTTACGCCGCAAGGCTACCGCGAGGCGCTGGCCTTTGCGCGCGGACGTTCGGACGCGATCGACCGCGAGATCGGCGCCCATCCGGAGATGATCCGCTTTGCGCGCAGTGCGGATGAGGTGGAGGCGCTGGCGGCCGCCGACCGGCTGATTGCCCTCAAGGCGATCGAGAACAGCTACCCGCTGGGTGAGGATCTCGCACTGCTGGGCGAATTCTACGATCGCGGCGTGCGCATGGCGGGGCCGGTCCATTCGGTCACCAACCAGTTCGCCGACGCCGCGGGCGGCGAAGCGCAATGGGGCGGGCTCAGCCCGCTCGGTCGGCGCTGGGTCGCGGAAATGAACCGCCTCGGCATGGTCATCGACGCCAGCCACTCCTCGGATGCGGCTTTCGACGAAATGGTGACGCTGTCGCGGACGCCGCTGGTGCTGTCGCACAGCTCGCCCCGCGCGGCGTTCGATCACCCGCGCAACCTCGACGATGCGCGGATCCGCCGGCTCGCGCAGAGCGGCGGCGCGATGTGCATGTCGTCCGTGTTCCTCGGCACGATGAACATGACCCAGGAGCGCGGCGCCCTGTTCGAACGCTACGAGCGCATCGCCGATCTCTCGCCCGCGGAACAGCAGGAGCTGATCCGCCAGTGGCGCGCGCTCGATGCCACCGAGCCGATGTGGGCCACCAGCTTCGAGCAATATATGGGGGCGCTCCTCCGGCTGATCGAAGTGGCCGGGGTGGATCACGTCTGCTTCGGAGCGGATTGGGATGGCGGCGGCGGCATCCAGGGCCTGGAGGATATCACGGCGCTGCCGGTGGTGACGCAGCGCCTGCTCGAAGCGGGCTACGGCCAGGCGGATATCGAGAAGATGACCAGCGGCAATGTCCTGCGGCTAATGCGCGCGGCGGAAGCGGCGCGCGAACGGTAACTCGGTTCGAACCGGAGACCGTCTCTGGGGCACCCGGGTCAGATCGGCAGTTCGTTGCTCGACTTGATCTGCGACAGCGCGACGGTGGAGTTGATTTCTTGCACCCCGGGCAGCTTGCTCAAGCTGTCGAAGAAGAACCGCTCGTAGGCGTCGATGTCTTCGGCGACGATGCGCAGCATGAAGTCGGTCGTCCCCATCAGCACATAGGCATCGAGTACCTCGGGAAAGGCGCCGATCGCGGCGCTGAACTCGTCGAGATTTGCGCGGCCGTGCGCGTTGAGTTTCACCTGCGCGAAGATATGCGCGTTGAGCCCGACCGCGCGCCGGTCGACGAGCGCCACATGACCCAGAATGATGCCGTCGCGCTCCATCCGCGCGATCCGCCGCCAGCAGGGCGAGGGCGATAGCCCGACCTTCTCGGCGATCTCCGCCGTGGTCTGCTTGGCATCGCGCTGCAGCTCGCGGAGAATCTTCTTCTCGTATTCATCGAGCGGGGTCAAAATAATCTCCGAAGCGGCAAAGTGCGGTCAGTATATTCGGATTTGCCGCCAATTCCATTGAAATGAGACAGGACTTTCCCGCTTGCGCGCTCGATAATGCCCGCAAGCCAATCAGGAGGGTTTCGATGAAGAATAATGGGCAGGACGAGTTGGATACCGAATATTTCTTGCTTCGCGACGAGGATGCCAGGCTCGACGGGGTGATCGCGCTGCATTCGACCGCGCTCGGTCCGGGAGCGGGCGGTTGCCGCTTCTGGCACTATCCCTCGCGCGAGGAGATGATGGTCGACGCGGCGCGGCTGGCGCGCGGAATGACCTACAAGAACGCGCTTGCCGAGCTGCCGCTGGGCGGAGGCAAGGCGGTGCTGCGCGTGCCCGAAGGATCTTACGACCGGGAGAAGCTGTTTGCCGCCTTCGGCCGCGAGGTCGAGAAGCTTGGCGGTCGCTACCTGACGGCCGAGGATGTCGGCACCAGCGTCGGCGATATGCAGGCGATCGCCTCCGAAACCAGGCATGTGGCGGGGCTCGCCCAGGTGCCCGGACGGCCCGGAGGCGATCCCTCGCCATGGACGGCGCGCGGCGTCTACGGCGCTATGGAGTATCTGGCGCAGCAGCATCTGGACAGGCCGCTTGCGGACTGCACCGTGGCGATCCAGGGCGTCGGCAATGTCGGTGGCGCGCTGGCAAGACTGCTCCACGCATGCGGCGCGAAGCTGGTGCTAGCGGATACCAACTCCGAGCGTCTTGCGAAGATCGCGACCGAGACCGGTTCTGCCGTGGTCGCCGTGAGCGAGTTCTGCGGCGTTAGGGCGGACATTCTCGCGCCCTGCGCGCTGGGCGGCGTCTTCAATGCGGTCACCACCGCCAAGGTCAGGGCGAGGATCGTCTGCGGGGCGGCCAACAACCAGCTCGTCTCCGAGGCAGACGGGGTGCGTCTGGCCGAGCGAGGAATACTCTATGCGCCGGACTGCGTCGTCAACGCCGGGGGCATCATCAATGTCGCGGCGGAACATCTCGGCTGGGAGACCGCCGAAGTGGTCCGCCGGGTCGATGGTACGGCAGAGCGTCTCGCGCGGGTGCTGGCACGCGCCGATCAGCTCGGTGTGGCCCCGAATTTGGCAGCGGATAGCCTGGCGCGCGAGCGGGTAAAAACGGGTCTGGTCCTCGCCGCATGAGTGTCAATGCGACCGCTGGGCACAAGGCGGCCAATGCCGGAGGTCTCGAGATACGTGGAGAGCCGGGGCTGGAAATGCCGCTAAGAGTACTGAACCTCGCTTTGCAGCTTGGAATTGCTCCTGGCCGTATCGTGATCGACAGCTGCCTGGAGGAGAAGATTTTGGAAGGGGTGGTTCGGATCTCGGATGAGGGGACCGCGCTGCTCGTCGAAAAGCTACGGTCGATGGTGTTGGTCCGGAGCGTGGCGCTCGTGCATATGAATCAGGAGGCCGTGCCAGATCGTTGGCGAAACTCATGACCAAGGAGCGCTTCACGTTCGTCGCCATCTGTCAGGACCGAGGGCCTCACGCCGTCGGCCCGATGGCGAGGACGGGCTAGCCATGGAAGCTGTGCCATCCCCGTGCATCAAGGCCTGTCGGCTCGACCCGAACGAGCGATGGTGCACGGGATGCGGCCGCCTGCTGGAAGAGATCGGCCAATGGACTGAAGCGGATAACGACGAAAAACAAGCGATCCTGTCGAGAGCGCGCAAGCGAATAGCGGGCCTCAGATAAGATTTGGCCCCGCCTTCCGGCAGGAAGTACGGCCGCTGCGCATGTGCCGTTCCGCCAATTGCAGACCCCGGCTTTTGCGTTAAACCCCAAGAACAATTCTCGGCGAGAATGCGGGGCGTGGTGAAGGGGCGGGCGGGCGATGTTCTTCGAGAGCCGGATATTCCGCGGCTGGTACCTCGGCATGATGCTGCTGTGGATATTGCTGTTCGCTTCCCTCAACTCCATCCCTTTCCTGCTCGACCATTGGCACTATCCCGCGATCATGGTGCTGGGCGCCTTCGTCGCAGGCCTGACGCCGGAGGGCGGCGGGGCCGTGGCGTTTCCGGTGCTCAGCGTGTTTTTCGACATCGAGCGCGAGATGGCGCGCGACTTCAGCCTGATGATCCAGTCGGTCGGGATGACCAGCGCGAGCATCTGGATCCTGTCGCGCAAAGGCCGCGACCTGGCGGCCTATAAGCCCCTCCTCTGGTTCGTGCCGGTCAGCTTTCTCGGTTTCGTGCTCGGGATGGTGCTGCTGCAATCGATCCCGGTCTTCATCATCCAGGCACTGTTCCTCAGTCTCATCCTGACCTTTGCGCTCGCCTATATTTCGAGCAGGCATCGCGGCGATCGGCTGGTGCTGGGAGCGAAGGGCCGCGGCGACCAAGCGATGCTCGCGGGGGTTTTGATCGTCGGCGGCATGTGTGCCAGCCTGTTCGGGACCGGGGCGGACATCGTTCTCTACACCATGCTGGTAACGCGTTTTCGCATGAACGAGAAAGTGGCCACGCATATGGGCATCATGACGATGGCGGCTGTGAGCATCCTTGGCTCTGCCTATCGCTTCGTCTGGGACGGCGACATCGGCGATTATCAGATCCGCACCTGGCTGTGCGCCTATCCGGTGGTTTTGCTCATGGCGCCGTTCGGCAGCTACATCCTGCATAAATTGAATGTCGAATGGATGCTGCGCGGGATCGTCGCGCTCAACATTTTCCAACTGTGCTATTTCATCTGGAAGGATCCCAGCTGGGAAAAGCTTGCGTGGTCGAGTGGCTTCAGCATCGTGTTGTTCGCGATCTTCTGGTTCTCGCTCGCGCGCATCCTGCGTCAAGCCGAACGGGAGCGGCCGACGCCGGAAGCGGGCTGACCGACTCTTCGAATGTCCCGGACGAGAGTTTCCCCGGGTGCTGGGTTCAACAGAGCTGCCAAGCTGCGAGCGACCGCCAGCGGCGATCACCCGAGAGCGCACCGAAGGGAGCGAAGATTCCGCCTTGCGCCCAAGCCCGACCCGGTTCAAGGTAGCGCTACCATAATGTGCACCGGACCTAAGTTCCGGGCGCGGGAGAGGGGATTTATGATAACCACGGGACTCGACGCAAATCGCGTCAACATGGCGCTAATCTCGGCGATCGTCGCCGTCGCCACGATCGGCGGATTGCTGTTCGGCTATGACAGCGGGGCGGTGAACGGGACGCAGGGCGGACTGACCGCCGAATTCGGCCTTAGTGAAGCGGCGCTTGGCTTCACCGTCGGTTCGCTGCTGATCGGCTGCGCGGTCGGTGCCTTCCTGGCGGGCCGGCTGGCCGATGCGATCGGTCGCCGCAAGGTGATGCTGATATCCGCCGTCCTGTTTCTGGTGGGTGCGCTTATCCAGGGCTTTACCGAGGTGCACGCCCTGTTCGTGCTGGCGCGCTTTGCGGGCGGGATGGCGGTGGGCGCTGCCTCGGTGCTGTCGCCGCTCTATATCTCCGAAGTGGCGCCAGCCAATATCCGCGGACGGTTGACCACGGTGCAGCAGGTGATGATCATCATCGGCCTCACCGCGGCCTTCGTGGTGAACTATGTGCTTGCCCAGACCGCGGGCGATTCGCTGGGGCAGATCGGCGGGCGCGAGGCGTGGCGCTGGATGTATCTGGCTCAGGCCATTCCGGCCGTCGTGTTTCTGGTGGCGCTGCTGTTCATCCCGGAAAGCCCGCGTTACCTGGTCAGCCGCGGCCGCCATGCCGAGGCGGCGGGAGTCCTGACCCGGTTGTTCGGTCCAGACGAAGCGGCGCGCAAGGTGGGCGAGATCCGCGCCAGCTTCGTGGCCGATCACCGCCCCAGCCTGAAGGACATCACGGGCGGCCGGTTCTTCTTTCGCCCCATCGTCTGGGCCGGGATCATGCTGGCCACCTTCCAGCAGTTCGTGGGCATCAACATCATCTTCTATTACGGCGAGACGCTCTGGCGGCTGGCCGGGGTATCCGAAGCAGTCGCGCTGGAACGCAACATCGTCTCGGGGGCGGTTTCGATCGCTGCGGTGCTCGCTGCGCTGGTGCTGATCGACCGGATCGGCCGCAAGCCTCTGCTGATGATCGGTTCGGCCGGCATGGCGGTGACGCTGGGGGCGATGACCTGGGCTTTTTCCGGCGCGGGCACCGATGCCGCCGGCAATTTGATGCTGAGCGAGACGGCGGGCTATACCGCGCTGGTGGCGGCCAATCTCTATGTGATCTTCTTCAACTTCTCCTGGGGCCCGGTGATGTGGGTCATGCTGGGGGAAATGTTCCCCAACCAGATGCGCGGCAGCGCGCTGGCGGTGGCGGGGCTGGCGCAATGGGGCGCGAACTATCTGGTGGTGCAGAGCTTCCCCTCGCTGGCGAGCGGGCTGGGGCTGGCGGGCACCTATTCGCTCTACACCGCAGCCGCCGTGATCAGCTGGTTCCTGGTGAAGGCCCTCATCGTCGAGACGAAGGGCAAGGAGCTGGAAGAAATGACGGGTTAGGTCCTGCCAGGACCCCGCCGCGTGAAGGCAAAAGAAAACGGCCGGCTGCAACGCCGGCCGTTTTACTTGGTGCAACCCTGATGGATCGGCCCCGAGGCCCTGGTCAGGCGGAAGCCGCCGCGAAGGCAGCGGCGATCGCCTGACGCATCGGTTTGGCGCTGTAGTCGCTGGCATAGGGAGTGCCGCGCACTTCCAGCCCGTCATCGCGCGGGGCGAACCCCTGCAGCCAGTTGAACTCGTCCACCATACCCCAGGCGAGGACGTCGCCGAGTTCATCATAGTCGAGCATCAGGTCGAAATAGCGCCGGGTGTAGTCCGCGATCTTCGCGTCGCGTGCCGCGATGCCGGTCGGCAGCGCCCTGTCCTTCACGTCGAATTCGGTGATCAGCAGCCGGTAGCCCATCGCCACCACCTCATTGAGGAAGCTTCGCCATTCGCGTTCGCGATAGGGACCGACGCCGGTTGTACGGTCGAGCGAGAAGATCTCGATATGCGACTGGATGCCCAAGGCATCGACGGGCACGCCGCGCTTGCGGAAGCCCTCGAGCAACCGAAGAACATCGTCGCAATGCGCGGCATGCGCGGGCTCCCAGCTCATGTAATCGTTATACACCAGCTCGCCCTCGGGCAGTTGCTCGCGCGCGGTGTGGAAGGCGAGGTCGAGCACCGCCTCGGGGCTCCCCATCGCGCGGCTCATGCTGGTTTCGATCGTGGCGTTGCGATCATGATCGATCGCCTCGTTGACCACATCGTAGCTGGTGATCTGCCCGCGATAGCGCTCGGTCACCGTGCGGATGTGATCGGTCAGCAGGCGCTCGGCCTCGCGCACTGGATTGGCGCCGTAATCATAGGTGTTGAGCCATTCGGGAAACCATTGCGGGCGGTGCCACAGCAATGTGTGACCGCGCAGCGCCTGACCATTGGCCGCAGCCCAGCCGGCGATCGCGTCCATCCGGGCGAAATCGTAGCGTTCGGGCGCGGGCCGTGTCGCCTGCCACTTCATCTCATTCTCAGGCACCACGACGCCGCATTCGGCGCGGACGATGCCGGTGTAGCGCGGGTTCCGGATCGAGGCGCCGGAGGGCCCGGAATTCCAGTTGATCGCGCTGCCCCAGCGCCGTCCGGAGCGCCGCGCGAGGCTGTCGAGACTGCCGACAACGAATGAGGGTGTCGCGGGAACGGGCCCGGTGGTGGCGGGCCCGACCCTTGCGCAACCGAGCAGGGGCAGGGCGGCAATCCCCGCCAGCGCGTTGCGGCGCGACAGCGGAAAAGCGGTCTCGAGGGTCACGATATCGCAATCTCCGTGGTCTTGAGGCTGGCGCTGCTGTTGCCGACCGCGAGCACCACCGGACCCGGCTCGTTCACCTCGACCATGTCGCGGTTCCAGAACGCAAGCTGCGCAGGGGGGATGGTGAAGGTCAGTGTACGGCTTTCCCCCGGCTCGAGGGTGACGCGGCGAAAGCCCTTCAGTTCGAGCACGGGCCGGGTCACCGAGACCGAGTGGCGGGTTATATAGAGCTGGACCACCTCGTCGCCCGCTCGGATGCCGGTGTTGGCGACATCGACTTCGACCGCCACCTCCTCGCCAGTGCCGAAAGCGGATTTGGCGACTCGCGGCTCGGAGATTTCGAAACTGGTGTAGCTGAGGCCATGACCGAAGGCGAACAGGGGGTCGGCATCGTCGAACAGATAGCCGCGGCGGCTGCTTGGTTTGCGGTTGTAGAACAGCGGGATCTGCCCTTCGTTGCGCACCACGCTGACCGGCAACTTGGCACCCGGATTGATCCGGCCCAGCAGCGCCTCGGCCATGGCGACGCCGCCTTCCTGCCCGGGATACCAGCATTCGAGCACGGCATCGGCCTTCGCGACGACATCGGGCCAGCTCGGCGGACGGCCATTGATCGCGCAGACCACCAGCGGAGCGCCGCGTTCGCGGCAAACGGCGGAAATGGTGTCGACCAGTTCGTTCTGCTCGCCAACGATGTCGATCTCGGTCCGGTCGCCAAGGTGGGTGGTGGCAAAGCCCTCGCGGCTGGTCTGTTCGGTGTCGCCGATCGCGAGGATCACCGTGTCGGCGGTCCGCGCGACCTCCACCGCCTCGGCGATCAGGCGCAGATTCTCCGCGCGCGGAGCGAGCCTGACGTCGCTTTGCGAGCGATCCTCGCTGGTGGTGATGAAGACGCCTTGGGCGGTGACGAAGTCGGCCTCGGGCGCAACCTGTCGCAGCCCCTCGATCAGGCTAATCGCCTGTTTGGGAACGCTGGAATATCCGCCCAGCCGGGCAATCGTATGGTTGGGCCCGATCACCGCCACCCGGCCCATGCGGCTCTCGTCGAGAGGCAGCGCGCCCTTGTTGGTGAGCAGGCACATCGACTTCCTCGCCGCCTCGAGCGCGAGCGCACGGGCCTCGGCATTGCCGGTGAGCGCTTGGGTCTGCTCCCAACTGCCATAGGGGTTCTCGAACAGTCCGGCGCGGAACTTGAAGGTGAGCATGCGGGCGCAGGCCGTATCGACCAGCGCCACCGGGATGCGACCGGCCTCGACCGCTTCCTCCAGCGTGGCAAAGGCCATGCCTTCGGGCAGTTCGCTGTCGACGCCGGCCAGCAGCGCCTGATGCGCCGCGTCTTCGAGATCGTGCGCAACCTTGTGGAGCGTCGCGAGTTCGTGGACCCCGCCGTAATCGCTCGCGACGATGCCGTCGAAGCCCCATTCGCCGCGAAGGACATCGCCCAGCAGCCATGTGTTGGCGTGGCTCGGCACACCGTCGATCTCGTTGTAGCTCGGCATCACCGCGCCCACGCTGGTGCGGCGGACGATCTCGCGAAACGGCGGGAAGAAGTTCTCGCGCAGTTCGCGTTCCGAAAGCTGCGCCGGGCTGATGTTGTTGCCCGCCTCGGGCTGGCCGTGACCGGTCATGTGCTTGAGCGTGGCGAAGACCTTACCCGGTGCCAGCCGCTCGAACTTGCCGCGCCCTTGCAGGCCTTCGACCGCAGCCACCCCCATCTCGGCGCAAACATAGGGGCACTCGCCCCAGCATTCCTCGATCCGCCCCCAGCGCGGATCGCGCACCGTATCGACGACCGGCGAGAGCACATAATGGACCCCGCGTGCCCGGACCTCGCGGGCGATGACCGACTGCACCGCGCGCATCAGTTCGGTGTCGAATGTGCCAGCCAGCGCGATCGCTTGCGGGAACATGGTCGCTTCGGTCGCCATGTAGCCGTGCAGTGATTCCTCGTGAACCAGCACCGGGATGCCCAGCCTTGTGTCCTCCAGCGCCCAGCGCTGCAGCGAATTGATGAAATCGACCGTCTCGCGCGGCGTGCGCCAGCGCGCCGCGGTGCCCCCCGCAGCACCGGTGATACCGGGAACGCCGCGCTTGTCCGAGGGGCGGGTGACATGGCCGATATTGTCGGGGAAGGCCGTGCTGGCCTTGAGTGGATTGAAGGCCAGATCGTCGATCATGTCGACCTTGCCCTGCCAGACGGTGCGGATCTGGGCGATTTTTTCGGCTAGGGTCATCCGCGCCATCAGGTCGGCCACGCGCGCGGGGATCGGCGCGCGCGCATCCTTGTAAAGCGGGCCGGAGACTTGCGCGAAAGCGGCGGGGGACTGGGCTGCGGCCAGAACGGTCAGGCTGCCGCCTGCCAGCAAGCCGATGGCTTTTCGCCGGCTGACGATCATTGGGCGACCGTCAGCGTCGTCTCCACCAGATCCTCCGAGTTCGGCCCCACCATAATGGTGAATTCGCCCGGCTCGACCACGCGTTCCATGTCGCGGTCCCACAGCATGAAGGAGCGCGGCTCGATGGCGATGTCTACCATCGCGGTTTCGCCCGGTTCAATGGTCACGCGCCGGAAGCCGGCGAGCTCCTTCACTGGCCGGGTGACGCTGCTGATGTTGTCGCGCAGATAGACCTGCACCACCTCGTCGCCCGCACGTTCGCCGGTATTCGTTACCGGTATCCGCACGGTCACGCCTTCCCCCGGCGCGATCGTCGCGCTCGACAATGTCGGCGTACCGAAATCGAAGCTTGTGTAGCTCAGGCCGAAACCGAACGGATAGAGCGGCGTCACTTCGTCGAACAGATAACCGCGCCGCGCGCTCGGCTTGTAATTGTAGAAATTGGGCAGCTGTCCGACATTGCGCGCGGTGGTGACGGGCATCTTGCCGCCCGGATTAATGACCCCGAACAAAGCATTGGCGATCGCAGTGCCCTGCTGCTCGCCCGCATACCAGGTTTCGAGGATCGCATCAGCGCGCTCGGCAATGGTCAGATAGCTGGGCGGGCGGCCGTTCACCAGCACGGCGACGATCGGCTTGCCGAGCGCCTCGAGCGCGGTGAACAGCTCGTTCTGTTCGCCGACCAGATCCAGGCTGGTGCGATCGCCGAGATGGGTCTCGGCCCAAGCCTCGCGGCTGGTCTTCTCGGTATCGCCGATGAACAGCAGGATCGTGTCGGCGTCGCGCGCCGCCTCGACCGCTTCCGCAATACGGCGGCGATTTTCCTCCGGATCGCCCCGTTCCACCGGGTCGTCCCACCAATCGTCGTCGCCCTTGGTGATTTCGACGCCCAGCGAATGCACGATCTCAGCCCGGTCGCCGACCAGCGTGCGGATGCCCTCGAGCGGCGTCACGCTCGCGCGCGGTTCGCCGTAATAGCCACCGAGGCGCGCAACATCGGCATTGGGGCCGATCACCGCGATGGTCGGCCTGTCGCGCGAGCCAGCGGCGGGCAGGTCCAGCGGGAGCACGCCGTCGTTCTTGAGCAGGACGAGCGACTTTTCGGCGGCCTTGAGCGCCAGCGCCACGCCCTCCGGACCGTTGGAGGCGAGCGAGGTTTGCAGATCCGGCCAGGGATCGTCGAACAGGCCGGCGTTGAACTTCATCGTCAGGAACCGGCGTACCGCCGTGTCGACGGCTTCCTGCGTCACGCTGCCCTCGCGCACGCTTTCGACCAAATGCTCGAACCCGGCGCCTTCTGGGAGGTCGACATCGACACCAGACCTCAGCGCCAGCTCGCCCGCCGCCTTGTAGTCGGGCACGATCTTGTGCAGCCGGGCCATGTCCTCGATTGCGTAATAATCGCTGACGACTGCGCCGCGGAAATTCCATTCATCGCGCAGCACGTCGTTCAGCAACCAGCTGTTGGAATGGCTCGGAATGCCGTCGATCTCGTTATAGCTGGCCATCACCGCGTCGATCGCGGTGCGGGTCACCACCTGTTCGAACGGCGGAAAGAACATTTCGCGCAAGGTGCGCTCGCTGATCTGCGCCGGCGCGACGTTGATGCCGCTTTCGGGCTGGCCATGCCCGGTCATGTGCTTGAGCGTGGCCATTACCTGCCCTTCGCGCAAGGTGCGATCGGTGCCGATGCCGGTCAGGCCTTCGACCGAAGCGACGCCCATTTCGCCGACCAGGAAGGGGTCCTCGCCAAAGGTCTCCTCGATCCGCCCCCAACGCGCATCGCGCGCGACATCCACGACCGGGGAGAGAACCAGGTGGACGCCGCGCGCGCGGACCTCGCCAGCGATCAGATCGTTGATCTCCCGCACGAGATCGCGATCCCAGGTGCTGGCAAGGCCTATGGACTGAGGGAATGCGGTGGCATCGCGCGCCGCAAATCCGTGAAGCGATTCTTCGTGAAACAGCACCGGGATGCCGAGCCGCGTGTTTTCCATCGCCCACGTCTGGGCATCGATCACATATTGGACGCTGTCCTCGATGCTGCGCCGCGGCGTAGTGCGCGGACTGGCGGGGCCGCTGGTATCGGAAGGACGGGCAATCTGGCCGATTCCATTGGGATAGGCCAGGCTGGCCCTGGCGGGATCGAACCGGTGATCGGGGGCCTGAATTTCGCCCTTGCTGTCCCAGACGGTGATGATCTGCGCGACCTTTTCCTCCAGCGTCATGCGCGCCAGCAGATCGGCCACACGCTGTTCCACCGGGAGCGAGGCGTTCCAGTACGGCGCATCGGGAAGCGGGCGGTCGATACTCGCCCTCGGCGGCGCAGCGATCTGTGCGGCGCTGTCCTGGGCCGCGGTCTGGGCCGCCGCCAAGGGACCGGCCAAGGCCATGATGCCGGCGGTTGCAACCAGGCTCACTCGCAGCAATGTGCGCATAATATTCGCTCTCCCTATCAGTTCGGCGTCTGGACGCGCCGTAATCTGGTAGCGCTATCATGATTGGCCTCGGCGAGCCTGTCAACCGGCTCGCGGGGCATAGGCATGCGGCGTCTACATGCTCTCGGGAGGGGTGCTCGCTGCCGGACGACGCGGCGCCGTTCCCTGGCCGCGAATCGCCCACTCGCGAGAGCGGGCGAAGTGACCGGCGGCGAGGTCGGGCCCGGTAGATGCAGGGCCAGCGATCCATTCGCCCGGGCGAAGGGGCAATGCCTGCTTCAAATACTCCCGAAGCGGCCCAAACAAAATACGAGGCGCCCGTCGGTCTGGTATCGCTACCGCAACGGCGTCGTCGAGTGGAGTCTCCCGAGTTTCCGGGTTGACACGAATGCGTAACGTGATAATTCTTGAGTGTTGGTAGCGCTATCACGGTCCCTTTGAGGACGGATAAGCCTCTAACTTTAGAGAGCTATGCAGAACGGCAACAAATGCCGTCGCATCAGGGAGAGGCAGATATGGCACATTCGAGGACTTTCGTCCTGAGCACTCGCGTACCCGGCATCGGTTCGTCCGTCGGGTTCGGTCGCGCGGCCCTCGCAGCGGGGTGTTCCGTCCTCGCGCTGGGCGCATTCGCCCCCGCCGCCTGGGCGCAGGACTCCGCTCCCGGAACGGTCGACACCGACAATGTGATCGTCGTCACCGGAGTGCGCGCGAGCCTAGAACGCGCGATGGACATCAAGCGCGAGGCCTATGGCGTGGTCGACGCCATCTCGGCGGAAGACATCGGCAAGTTTCCCGACACCAACCTGGCAGAGTCGCTGCAGCGCATCCCGGGCGTGTCGATCAACCGCGTGAACGGCGAAGGCTCTCAGGTCACCGTTCGCGGTTTCGGCCCGCAGTTCAACCTCGTCACGGTCAACGGCCGCCAGATGGCTACGAGTTTCGTCAATTCGGTTGGCGGCGACCAGGGCGTGGATTTCGGCCGCGCAACCAGCCGCTCGTTCGATTTCAACAATCTCGCCTCGGAAGGTGTAAGTCGGCTCGAGGTCTACAAGACCGGCCGTGCCGCCATTCCGTCGGGCGGCATCGGTGCGACGATCAACATCGTCACTCAGCGCCCGCTCGACGCGGTCGGGAGCGGCCTGCGCGGCAGCATCGGAGCCAAGGCGCTGTACGACCTGAGCAATGAGGATTTTCGGATCGACCCCGAGGTGTCGGGCGTCCTGAACTGGTCGGATGTCGAGGACACCATCGGCATCTCGCTGTTCGGCGCCTTCCAGAAGCGGCAGAGCGAAGCGGCCAGCGCGACCTCCAACGACTGGAACGTCACTCCGTTTTCGTCATTCCCCGGGCGCGGTGCGGCGACGGTGGTGAATGGCGCGCCGTCCGATCCTTCAACCCTCGTGGCGGTGCCCAACGACAGCCGCTACCATTACTCGCAGAGCGAGCGCGAGCGCATCAACCTCTCGGCAACTGCGCAATTCCGTCCGATCGACACTCTGACTTTCACTGCAGACGCCTTGTTCGCGCAGAACAAGCTGTCCGAGGAACGTATGGATCAGGGCAACTGGTTCAACCGTCCTTTCGACGAGATTACCTTCGACACCTCCGACGCCGTGCCGACGGCGATATTGATCAGCGAAGGTGCGGGCTATGCCACGAAGGATATCGGCTTCGAGCAGCAATATCGCGCGACGAAGACCGAGCTTCAGTCCTATGGCTTGAACGCACAGTGGGAGCTGGGCAACGGCTTGACGCTGACGCTGGATGGCAACCACTCCATCTCGAACTCCACTCCGGATGCTGCCAATGGTGCCAGCTCGACGCTTGTCGGTCTGGGCGCTCCGATCGTCGACGCGCATTCGGTCGATTATTCCGGGGCGGTGCCGCGGCAATCATGGACTCTGAACGACAGCGGCGTTGGCGCCGACGGCATCCGCGGTACCGCCGATGATCGCGGCAACAACAACGGCATTCTGGATATCGGCGATCTCGGTACCCAGGTGCAGCGCACCAACTCGGCTAGCCAGCGCCACCGCCTGAACCAGGTCGGCGCCAACCTGGGATGGGAATTCGACGGGGGCGGCCGCTTCGATGTCGGGGCCAGCTATATCGACTCGCACATGACCAGTGCGCGGACGCAGACCCAGCAAACGCTGGGTGACTGGGGCATCAACAATGTCGGCGATGTCGAAGAGATTGCGGGAGGCCTCATCGAGCAGTTCTGCCTCCAGTGCCAGTTCGACAGATATGACGTTACCAATGCCCAGATCGCTTTCCGCGGCAATGCCGTCGATCTCTACCAGGCGTTCGCGCCGATCTACGAAGCTCGCGGCAACCCCATCAACGTCACGGGAAGCGACTATGACGAGGTGGAAGAAAAGATCTTTTCCGTCTATGCGCAACTCGCTTGGGACGGTGAGCTCATGGGGCGGCCTGCGGGCCTTGTTGCCGGGGCTCGGTGGGAAAACACCACGGTTCGGTCCTACGCGCAGTTCAACACGCCCGATCTGATCGAATGGGATTCCGACAACGACTTTACGAGCGTGCTTCGGCTGGTGCCGGAAAGCCTCGTCGAGCGCTCTGGCGAAGGCGAATACAACAATCTGCTCCCCGCGATCGATTTCCAGATCGAGCCGGTCGACGATGTCATAGCGCGCGTATCCTATAGCACGACCATCGCGCGTGCAGATTACGGCAACCTCTTCGTTTCGCAATCGGCCACTCCCCCGAACCGGCCCACTGCGCTGGGGGGTGTGACCGGCGGTGCGCAGGGCAATCCCAACCTGCTTCCGCTGGTGTCCGACAATTTCGATGTATCGCTCGAATGGTACTTCGACCGATCGAGCTACGTATCGGCTGCCTTTTTTGCTAAAAAGGTGAAGAACTTCGTCGGTGTCGGACAGGAGCCGCTCCAATTGTTCGGGCTGCGCGATCCGACCAGCGGCGCGCCGGGCACCCGGTCGGGCACTGCTATCGAGCAGATCGCGGATATCGGTGCGGTGCTCAGCGATGTCAGCCTGTTCACCTTCGTCGCTCTCATCGACCAAAACAACGGCAATGTGGCTGCGGCACGCGCAGACTTCGAAGCCAATCTAAATCCCAATGGCCAGCTTGATCAGGCCTTCGCGGACCAGATTCTGGCGGCACGCGACGTAGTTGCCAATGCAAACGATCCGCTGTTCGAATTCCGGGTGAATACGCCGATCAACAACCAGGAAGGGAACATCCACGGTTTCGAAATCCAGGGTCAGTACTTCTTCGGCGAGACCGGCTTCGGCATTTCGGGTTCGTTCACCAAGGTCTATGGTGACGTCAATGTGGATGTCCTGTCCGACCCGAACGCCAACGTCTATGCACTGGTCGGGCTGGCCGACAGCTTCAACGTTACCGGCATTTACGAATCGGGTCCGCTGTCCGCACGTGTGGCGTACAACTGGCGCGACAAGTTCCTCTCCGCGGTCAACCGCGGCGGTGGTCGCAGCCCGGTGTTCTTCGAGCCGTTCGGTACCGTCGATGCAAACATCAGTTACGATTTCACTGACAACATCGCCGTCTCGCTCGAGGCCATCAATATCCTGAGCGAGCCGATCCGCTCCTACGGGCGCGACACGAACCAGCTGTGGTTTGCGCAGGAGCAGAGCCCCCGGGTGTTCTTGGGGGCCCGCTACCGGTTCTGACACGAGCGCCCGCAAGCACAGGCCGACACGGCAAGCGGGGGAGGGTTTCCGGGTGACGGGACCCTTCCCCGCCCATTGCGGCGATCGTGCTTGCCGCGCATAATCGCCAGACCTGAGAGGCGAGAAAACCGCAAAGCATCATGACCAGCGTCCTGCTCAACAATGTCGATCATCACGATCTGCGGGTCATCACGCGCGGCGGCGCTGAATTCGGCGATGCGGTGAACCAGGTGATGGTGTTCCCGACCGAGTTCGAGGCCATCCAGCGAGAACTGCCGATCGTCTTGCGTCCCGATGCGGAAGCGCGGCTGCGCCCGGTCGCATTGCTGGGGCTGGCGCGCGACGAAAACCTCTTCCTCGATCCTTCGGACGGGTGGCAGACTGTGGCGATCCCGGCTCTGCTCCAGCGCGGTCCCTTCTGCATTGCCGCGTCGCAGCACGACGAAGCAGAACCGGTGATCCGCATAGACCTCGACCACCCCCGGCTGTCGCGGGAGGATGGGGAAGCCGTGTTCCTGCCGCATGGGGGAAACACCCGCTATCTCGAACGGGTAAGAGGCACGTTGAGGGCGATCTACGTCGGCAACCAGTTGCTCGATCCGATGGCGGAGGCCTTTGTGAACGCCGAATTGCTCAGGCCGGTCAATCTGGAACTGCAGGTTGCCGAGGGCGAGGCCTACGCCATATCCGACGCGCAAACCATCGACCGCGAGCGGCTGGCGGCGCTGGACGGAGCCGCGCTCGATAGGCTGCACCGCGCTGGCTTCCTGCATTCGGCTTTCATGATCGCCGCTTCGCTCGCCAATCTGCAGCGGCTGGTGGATATGAAAGGCGCAGCGCAGCAGCTTGCAAGACCGTCGTGAAAGACTGGGGCACCCCCGTCCGAAGAATGACTGGCGTGGACCCCTGCGCGATCCCGTTCGACACGCTGTTCGCCGGTCAGCAGCCGGTGGTGCTGGAGGGGCTCGCGCGAAGCTGGCCGATTGTCGAACGCGGTCTGTCAGGAGCGCGGCAGGCAGCTGACTATATCGAGACCTTCGGCGGGGAGAGCCAGGTCACGGTGTTCACCGGCCCGCCGGAAATCCGCGGCCGTTTCCATTACAATGCCGATGCGAGCGGCATGAACTTCACCTCGGGCAGGGCGCCCCTGGGCGAAATTCTCGAGCGAATTCTTGCCACTGGCGGCAGCGCCGACGAGCCGGCCATCTATGTCGGATCGGCCGATATCGACCGTTTCCTGCCGGGTTTCCGTGCCGACAATGATTTGGTGCTCGATCATCCGGACTTCGGTTTCAAGCCGCCGCTCGTCAGCCTGTGGATCGGCAATCGCACAACCGCTGCGGCCCACTACGACATGTCGCACAATCTCGCCTGCTGCCTGGTCGGGCAGCGCCGCTTCACGCTGTTCCCACCCGACCAGATCGCCAATCTCTACCCCGGTCCGCTCGAGCCGACGCCCGCCGGGCAGGTGGTGACAATGGTCGATCTCAAGCAACCCGATCTCCGCCGCTACCCGCGCTTCGCGCAGGCGATGGCAACGGCGCTGGTCGCCGAACTCGAACCGGGCGACGTGCTCTATTATCCGGCGCTGTGGTGGCATCAGGTCGATGCACTCGCGGCCTTCAATGTCATGGCCAATTATTGGTGGAACCCGGTCCCCGCCCATATCGATACGCCGCACACCACCCTGCTCCACGCGCTGCTCAGCCTGCGCGACCGGCCGGAGAGCGAGAAGGCAGCGTGGCGCGAAGTGTTCGATTATTACGTGTTCGGCGATACGGGGCAGGCGGGCGAACACCTGCCGGGGCATGCACGCGGGCCGCTAGGACCGATGGACGAAATGACTGCACGACGCCTGCGCGCGCAAGTGCTCAACCGGCTGAACAGGTAAGGGAGGCGGGGGGATGGCGCTGGGCAGACCGGTGAAAAAGGTCGTGATTGCGGGCGGCGGGACAGCCGGCTGGACCGTCGCGGCCGCGCTGGTGAAGAATCTCGGTCCGTTGCTCGAAATCGTCTTGGTTGAATCCGACATGATCGGCACCGTTGGCGTGGGCGAAAGCACGATTCCCACCGCGCGCCGGTTTCACGAATTGCTGGGTCTGGACGAGCGCGAATTCGTCACCGCAACGCAGGCGAGTTTCAAGCTGGGGATCAGCTTCGAAAACTGGACCCGTGAGAACGAGCGCTATTTCCATTCCTTCGGCACTTTGGGCCGTTCGACCTGGATGGCGGATTTCCAGCACATGTGGCTGGCTGCGCGGCAGATGGGTGTGGCCGGGCCGCTCGATGACTACAGCCTGGAGACGCAGGCCGCGCTGGCGAACAGGTTCGGCAGCGGTGGAGCGGACAACCGCGCGGCGCCGCCGCTGAACTATGCCTATCACCTCGATGCCACCGCCTATGGCCAGTATCTGCGCGGCTTCGCCGAGCCGCTCGGCGTCAAGCGGGTGGAGGGGAGGATCGATGAAGTACGGCTCGATCCCGCCAGCGGGCATATCGCCGCTCTGGCGCTCGACAGCGGCAGCGTGATTGAGGGCGATCTGTTCATCGATTGCACCGGCTTTCGCGCACTGCTGATCGAGGAGGCGCTGCAGACCGGCTATGATGATTGGACCCACTGGCTTGCGACCGATCGCGCGCTGGCGGTGCAGACCGACAGCAGTGGCCCCGCGCGTCCCTACACCAGGGCGATCGCGCATCGAGCGGGCTGGCAGTGGCAGATCCCCCTGCAGCACCGGGTGGGCAACGGCCTGGTCTATTCGAGCGAGTTCCTGTCGGACGACGAGGCGCTGGCAATGCTCACGGAACGCCTTGATTGTCCGATGCTGACCGAGCCGCGCCCGATCCGCTATGTCTCGGGCAGCCGCCGCAAGGCCTGGAACCGCAATTGCGTGGCGATCGGGCTCTCGAGCGGCTTTGTCGAACCGCTCGAATCAACCAGCATCCATCTGATCATGATCGCGGTGACGCGGCTCATGCAGCTGTTTCCCTTCGAAGGCGAGATGGACGCGCTGTCTGCGCGGTTCAACGATCTGTCGAAGCGCGAGCTGGAGGGCGTGCGCGACTTCATCGTCCTGCATTACCACCTGAACCAGCGCAGCGGTGAACCGTTCTGGGACCGGTGCCGCACCATGGATATTCCCGACAGTCTCGCCAGCCGTATCGGGCTGTTCAGGCAAAGCGCCACCGCTTTTCAGGCCAGCGACGAGCTGTTTCGCGTGGACAGCTGGGTGCAGGTGATGCTGGGGCAGGGGCTGCAGCCGCAAGCGCACCACGCACTGGGCGAGATGATCGGGAAGGAACGGCTGGGCTCGTCGCTGGAGGCGCTCGCCGCCAATATCCGCGAGCAGGCCGGGCGGCTCCCCGCACACCAGTCATTCCTCGACCGGTACAGCCCCCGGACGGCCGGGCCCCGCGCTTGACTGCGAGCGGCTCTATGATAGCGCTACCAGAATGAGATGGAGAGGGTTCCCACGCCGAATAGCCACAAGTCTCGCCGCGATTGGCGCCGCCTTGTCGCTCGCCCCAGTCGCGCAGGCCGAGGATGGTTACGACCTGTGGCTGCGCCATGCTCCGCTGGAAGGTGAAGCGCTGGAGCGGCTGCGGAATTTTGCACCGCGGGTCGAAGTGGAAAGCGGCAACGGCGGCGAGACGCCAACTCTCGAAATTGCCGCTCGCGAACTCGGCCTTGGCCTCGAGCGGCTGAGCGGCCAGCCATTGGAAAGCGGGGCTGAGCTCCGCTCCGTCATTGCGCTCGATTGTGGCAGCGATCCGGCGGGTACGGGCGAATACACGGTGCGCTCGAACGCGAAGGGTATCGCGGTCGGTGGGCCGGGCGAGCTGTCCTGTCTCTACGGTGCCTACGCCCTGCTGCGCGAACTGTCCGAGGGCGCGGATCCTCGCAGTCTGGACATCGCCTCCACCCCCGCCATGCCGCTGCGCATGCTCAACCATTGGGACAATCCCGATGGCCATGTCGAGCGCGGCTATGCGGGCCGCTCGATCTTCGACTGGTGGCATTTGCCCGAACGGCTCGACCAGCGGATGCTGGACTATGCGCGCGCCAATGCCAGCATCGGCATCAATGCCGTGGCGGTGAACAACGTCAATGCGCGCGCCTTCATGCTAGAGCCGCGCTACATCGCCAAGCTGGCGCGGCTGGCGGACGTCTGGCGGCCTTATGGCATCCGCGTGTTCC
>TARA_R110002072_G_scaffold22666_2_pt1 | contig 39240 bp, 36 predicted proteins | sample TARA_R110002072 | Tara Oceans TARA_R110002072 (sample SAMEA4397118) | marine metagenome | biome: Polar Biome; feature: [SRF] surface water layer (ENVO:00010504); material: water (ENVO:00002006), including particulate matter (ENVO:01000060) such as... | depth 5 m
TAATTCCAGTGTAATATCTCTTTCCTGTGCAGGAATTCCGGGTTGTGCATACCGAGGTGTTTGATTGGTACTACTCTTAAAATGCCAGTTGCCTCGTCCTCCCATTCCCCCTTCAAGAAGGATTTTCTCTTCTCCATTTTCTGTGATTTCAAAAATGATATCTTGAGTTTCTGTGTCTCTTACTACCGTTCCAAGAGGCACATCAATATAGATATCTTCACCATCTGCTCCTGTGCTTCTGCCGCTGGAGCCATGTTCACCGTGACCTGCTTTAGCGTGTCTTTGATATTTTAAATGTAGTAGTGTCCACAGATTGTCCTTTCCTCTAATTATGACATGACCACCACGACCCCCATCACCACCATCTGGCCCTCCTTTTTCAATGAACTTTTCACGGTGCAAATGTGCAGAACCTTGTCCTCCTTTTCCGGAAGAAGCGTGCATTTTTACATAATCTACAAAATTGCCTTCAGTCATTGTGGTGAATTGTTATTGGTTATTGGTTTAGAAATTTATAGGCCGTCAATTACCTTCTTTAAACGCTCTGTGATTTCTTCAATGCTTCCCACACCATCTACGCCAAAGTATTTGTTTTCCTTTTGATAATAACCTTTTAGGATTGCGGTTTCATCATAATAAACTTTAATTCTATTTCTGATGATTGACTCATCTGCGTCGTCAGGTCTTCCACTTGTTTTTCCTCTTTCGAGTAAGCGTTTTACTAAAACCTCATCATCAACTTCAAGGGCAACCATCCCGTTTACCTGAGTATTTTTAGAGTTCAAAAGCTTATCAAGTGCTTTTGCCTGGGCTTCTGTTCTTGGGAAACCGTCAAAAATAAATCCGTTTGCGCCTTCATTTTTTTCAACTTCTGCTTTCAACATATTGATGGTGACTTCATCAGGTACCAGTTGGCCTTTGTCCATATAAGACTTTGCTGAGAGTCCCAGTTCTGTTTCATTTTTGATGTTGTAACGAAAAACGTCTCCGGTTGAGATATGTACCAAGTTGTATGAATCTTTTAGAACTTCTGCTTGTGTTCCTTTTCCGGCTCCCGGGGGGCCAAATAAAATGATGTTTGTCATGTGTTGTGTTTTTAATTGGTAAACTTGAGAGAGATTGCGACCCAGACCGTCATAGTCTAATCCGTATCCCACTATAAACTTATTTGGAATTTCAATCCCAATATAATCTATTTTTAAATTTTTTTTATAGGCTTCAGGTTTAAAGAAAAGTGTTGCCGTTTTAAGAGATTTTAAATTTTGATTTGAAAATTTTTGGTGTAAAACTTCAAGCGTATTTCCTGTATCTACAATATCTTCAACCAGAATCACCTTGCGGCCTTCTATACTTTCATTGATTCCTATAAGTTCACTTACTTTCCCTGTTGTGGTGGTGCCTTCATAAGAAGCCATTTTTACAAAACTCACCTCACAGTTTCCGGGATACACCCTCATCAAATCACTCACCACCATAAAAGCACCGTTAAGTACACCTATGAAAAGCGGAGTGTCCCCCTTCATATCATCTGCAATTTCCTGAGCAAGCTTTTTAACTGCGGTGGCAATACTTTTTTCACTAATAAAAGGGACAAATGTTTTGTCGTGAAGTTGTATCAAAATAAGCTATTCAAAATTAAAAGTGCAAATTTACGAAATATAAGGTATTTAAACCCTGATTCTTAAATTTAAAATTTTGTGTTTTAAACTCATCAGTCAACCATAATTCTGGGGATTGCAGCCGGCAATCTCGTCAGCATTTCATAATTAATTTGATTACTGAATTCACTGAAGGAGCTTACGCCAATTTCCATCTCGCCCTGCTTACCAATTAAAACAACCTCATCGCCTTTCTCAATAGTGTCCAGATGGGTCACGTCAACTGTGATCATATTCATGTTGACCACTCCAATAACAGGCACACGTTGCCCGTTAATCAACACTCTTCCTTGATTACTCAAAGACCTGCTAAAACCGTGACTATATCCCACAGGTATGGTAGCTATTTTCATTGCCTGACCGGCCATAAAAGAAGTGCCATATCCCACAAAATCACCGGTTTTGACATTCTTTACATCCATAACCTTGCTTTTCCAGCTTAAAAGCCTTTTCAGGGGGTCTTCTTTTAATTTTGATTTTTCAAGAAAGTGAATCAGGACTTCCTTAGTTGGAAAAAAACCATATTGTACAATCCCCAGTCTCACCATATCGCCTTGCGTTTGTGGATAACGTAGCGTTGCAGCAGAGCAAGCTGTGTGTAAAAGTTGTGGTTCAACACCAAAATCCTTAAAATATCTTTTTGCCCTTCTGAAGTTTTGTTGCTGTTGTTTTATGCGGTAATAGTTGGCAATTTCTTCGGCACCGGCAAAATGGGTACACAATCCTTTGAAAGTCAAAACATCATTGTGGGTTTTTAAAATTTCTGCTACTTCCTGCCACTCATTTACATCAAAGCCTGTGCGGTGCATTCCTGTTTCTACTTCGATGTGGATTTTAGCTTTTTTTCCTATTTTTTCTGCAAATAAAACCGCTTGTTTCAATCGCTGTAAGTCAAAAATATAACAGGAAATATCCTGCTCAATCGCCCATTCCAACTGCTCATTTTCAACAGAACCCATAATCATAATGTCACTGTTTTTTTTACTTGCCTTTTGAACCTCATAGGCTTCATCTGCACTAAAAACCGAAAAGTGATCAACACCATTTTCTTCTGCCAAGGGGACAAATAAATCAATGGAATGCCCGTAAGCATTGCCTTTCACCACCGAAGAAATTTTGACACCTTCAGTCAAGGTACTTCTCAAAAAATCAATATTGTGTTTGTAAGCCGCTTTACTGATTTCAATTTTGCTGGTGTTAAGGTCTATGGGCATGCTAAGTAGTTTTTGCAAAGTTCGTAAAACATTTTTGAACCTGTGGGTATTAATTCGTCGGGAAAATCATAATCGGGATTGTGCAGTGCAGGACTCTGTTTACCGGCACCAAGCCCAAAGAAAGCACCTTTGTATTGCTGGGTAAATAATCCAAAATCTTCTCCCCATTTGAAAGGGGATTTTCGCTCAGATACTTTAAGATTTAATTTTTTAGCCGCAGCAATGATGTTTTCTACAGCTTTAGCATTGTTATGATTGGCTTTAAAATCTTCTGTGTATTTAAATTTTAATTTGAGCCGGTGTTTTTTGGCCAAAGCAATCAAGTAAACTTCCATTTTTTCCTGTAGCTTTTTCATTTCTGTTTCTGTCCAGGTGCGGATGGTAAACCCAATGGTAGCCTCTCCCGCTGATGTCCCGTAGGCTTTACTTCCCAACTCAAAATGAATAGGTGTTACCACAGTAAAATCGTCGCGTTCCGGCAGGTTGTTTGACCATAAAGAGGCCTGTAATATCAGTTCAGAAACAGCCATCGCCGGATTGATGCCGTTTTCAGGTTCGGCAGCGTGCGTTGTTTTTCCTTGGAAATCAATCACAATACTCGTTACTGAAGCGGTAAACGAGTCTTTTTTCACAACAAGCTCGTGCAATGGATATCCCGGTAGATTGTGCAAGCCAAAAACCCAATCGGGTTTTAAGGAATTAAATTTTTCATCGCTTAAGACTGCAGCCGCACCGTTTCCAATTTCTTCTGCCGGTTGAAAAAGCAATAACGCTTTTCCTTCATTTGGAGGGTTTTTAGAAAGCAGTTTTGCGAGACCCAATAGCATAGTTGTATGCCCATCGTGTCCACATTTATGTGAAACTCCTTTGGTTTTGGAACGATGTTCAAAATCGTTGACTTCTTCAATGGGAAGTGCATCCATATCAGCCCTGAATAAAATATTTGGGCCTTTTTTTCCACTGTCAAAAACTGCTACCACACCATAACCACCTATTGAAGAAATAATATGAGAAGGCTTGCATTTTTCCAAAAAGGCAATTATTCTTTTGGACGTTTCTTTTTCTTCACCCGAGAGTTCGGGGTTTGCGTGTAGTACTTTTCGGAAGGTGATCAATTCTTCTATTTCGCGGGTCTCAAACATAATTCATTTCTAAAAAGCTATAATACCAAAAATGGCTGAAAGATGCTAAGGAATTAAGAAATTTATGGGAAAGCTTTTTGTTAAATACTCACATAATGAACTAGTTGTTTTTTACTTTTGCCAAAACTTTTTATGTCATTACAAGCAGTATTGTTTGATATGGATGGAGTGATTGTGGATACAGAACCCCTTCACCACAAAGCCTATTATCAAATGTTTTATGACAGAAACCTGGAGGTAACAGATGCGATGTACCATGGCTTTACAGGCCAATCTACTTTAAAAGTGTGTCAGCAATTGTGTGAACATTTTCAAATAAATGTTGACCCACAAGAACTTGTTTTGCACAAGCGTTCAAAATTTCAGGAGTTGTTTATCAATGACGCTGACCTGGCGCTTATTTCAGGTGTACAAGAACGCATTGAGGAATATTATGAAAACGGACTCACTTTGGTTTTAGCTTCTTCTGCTTCTATGGGAACCATTAATGCTGTTTTTGAGCGGTTCAATTTGAATCCTTACTTTAAAGCAAAACTAAGCGGTGCTGATTTAAAAGCCTCCAAACCAAATCCTGAAATTTTTATAAAAGCCGCTCATGCAGCCGAAAAAGAAAAGCAAAATTGTGTGGTCATCGAAGATTCCACAAACGGCATTCTCGCCGCAAAAGCTGCAAAAATAGCTTGTGTGGGCTATGACAGCATCCACTCAAAAAACCAAGATTATGGGCTTGCAGACAAAGTAATCAATCACTTTGAAGAGATCGCCTTACCTGAATTGAAACATTGGTTCCTTGAGAAAAACAAGCCGGTTTAAATTTAACTTGATGTGTTTAATTCCAGTTTATTTTCTTCAAAATAACAGCTCAGGATGGAAAGCATCTCCTCTTTACCGGAAGCTATTTTTTTAACTTTCTGCCAGACTTCTTCAGAAATATACCCCCGCAAAGGCTGATTTAATTCAGGCATCAACGGGAAAACAGCCTTCACTTTTTCATCCCATTCTTTGTGATAGCGCACCAAATCATCGGGGTAAACAATTTTTCGTTCGGTGCCTTCGTCTTCGGCTTCAAAAGGTTCTGTGATGTTGAGGTAGCCATAATCATCGGTCAATTGTTCTCCCGGGTGAATATCGCGAATCGCCACTTCAAAATCATAAGCCGTGCTGATGCAATTGGCATTAAAACTGTGATTGACATACCGACCAAAATCCCAGCAGAACACAAAATTCCCGCGGTTGTTTCTATAGGTATAAAAGTCAAGGATTTTTTGGTATTTGGCATCCATTTGAGAAACTTCCTGAGGGGTAAATTCCCTGTCCAAAGCATCTAAAGCCCAGGTAATTGTACCCTTTGGGATGAATTCTGTAGCTACAACTCCGTAGCCAATTTGTTTGCTTATAAAACGCAATTCCGTTTTTGGAAAAATCATAAATAGTATTGGTTAGAATCTATCAAAGGAATGAAATTTTTTGATTCAAAATACAGTACCCAAAAAATAAATATTTTCGCTTTCGCGGAAGTATATCAGTCAAATTTAATTAATAAGCTAGTATGTTTTGGAATAATTGATTTTATCTGTTTTATGTTTATTTACCATCTGTCCTCACCCCCGGCCCCTCTCCAAAGGAGGGGGGAGTAATGTTTTCAGTATTTAATTTAGGAGACTTTTTGGGATGAACAAAAATTGAAAACGGCATTTAAAATTCCTTTTACTTATCTTTGCGAAAACAGAAATTTCTTATGAATTATTTCTCTTCCAATTTCACTTTAGGCATCCTTGGCGGTGGTCAATTGGGCAAAATGTTGCTCTACGAAACCCGAAAATATGACATCGCCACCAAAGTGCTCGATCCCAGTGATGAAGCACCTTGCAAAATAGCCTGCAACACTTTTGTTCAGGGTGACCTGATGGATTTTGATACGGTTTATAACTTTGGAAAAGATGTAGATGTCCTCACTTTTGAAATTGAAGGTGTGAATGTGGAAGCTTTGGAGAAACTGGAAAGCGAGGGCTTAAAAGGATATCCATCGTCAAAAACCCTGAGAAACATCCAAAGCAAAGCGGTTCAAAAACAATTTTATAAAGACCATCAGATTCCTACGGCGCCTTTTATCATTTTTAAAGATAAATACAACCTGCAGGAAGCCTTGGTTCGCAAAGAACTCCACTACCCTTTTGTATGGAAAAGTGCAACCGGTGGTTATGACGGAAAAGGTGTGAGCATCATCCGTGATGCTGAAGATTTGATTCCGCTTGCTGAAGGCGAGTGCATCGCTGAAAAACTGATTCCCTTTAAAAACGAACTAGCGGTGATTGTTGCCCGTTCTGTTTCCGGCGAAATCAAAAGCTATCCTGTAGTGGAGATGGAATTTCACCCCACCGCCAATCAGGTGGAATATGTGCTTTGTCCCGCCCGAATTGATAACGCTGTTGCGGAAAAAGCTCGTGATGTGGCCATGAAAGTCTCCAAAGCAATGGAACACGTGGGATTGCTGGCCGTCGAACTCTTCCAAACCGAAGACGACGAGGTCATCGTTAACGAAGTTGCCCCCAGACCCCACAACAGTGGACATTACAGTATTGAAGCCAGTTATACCAATCAATTTGAGCAACATTTACGGGCAATCTTAGATTTACCTTTAGGCAACACCGACAGCAAAGTGGCCGGAATTATGGTCAACTTAGTAGGCGCTGAAGGTCATACCGGGCACGTGGTCTATAAAAACATCGAAAAAATTATGGCCATGCCGGGCGTAACACCACATATTTACGGCAAAAAAGAAACCCGTCCCTTTAGAAAAATGGGACACGTCACTATTGTCAATGAAGATATTGCTGAAGCGAGGAAGATTGCTGAGGAGGTGAAAAATAGTATTAAAGTTGAAAGCATTTAAATTTTATGCTTAACACGTCAGATATAATCATTTTTAAATCAAAAGATAACTCGACAAAAGTTGAAGTAAGTCTTAGCAATGATACTGTGTGGCTAAATCAATCTCAGCTCTCTAAACTATTTGAAAGAGACAGATCTGTAATCACAAGACATATCAACAACATTTTCAAAGAAAAAGAATTACCAAAAAAAAGCAATGTGCAAAAATTGCACTTTAGTCATTCAGACAAACCTATAATACATTACAATCTTGATGTGATAATATCATTAGGGTATAGGGTGAAGTCAAAAAGGGGGACAGAGTTTAGGATTTGGGCAAGTAAAATCATCAAAAATCATCTCATCAAGGGCTATTCAATAAACCAAAAACGTTTAGACCAATTAAAAAAGACTATCCAACTCATTGATAGAACATCAAAGATAGTAACAAGCAACTCAGAAACCAAAGAGCTCATTCAGGTGCTTACAGACTATACAAAAGCACTTGATATCCTTGATCATTACGACCATCAAAAACTTAAAAAATCTGATTCCGGAAACGAAGTAATTTTTAAAATTGATTATCAGGAAGCCAAGGCAGCAATAGAACAGTTACGAATAAAATTTGGTGGCACTAAAATTTTTGGCAACGAAAAAGACCAATCATTCAAAAGTTCTATTGCTGTAATAGATCAAACCTTTGACGGAAAAGAACTTTACACTTCCATAGAAGAAAAAGCAGCAAATTTACTATATCTGGTAGTTAAAAACCATTCCTTTACAGATGGAAACAAACGTATAGCAGCCTGGCTCTTTGTGTGGTATTTGGATAAAAACAATTTTCTTTACAGAGGAGATGGTTCAAAAAAGATTGCAAATAATACTTTAGTTGCCTTAACTTTGATGATTGCAGAGAGTAACCCAAAAGAAAAAGAACTAATCATAAACGTCATTACAAATCTAATAAACACCGAAAATGAGTAAAGTAGCCATCGTCATGGGAAGCGACAGCGACCTGTCCGTTATGCAGGAAGCCGTTGATATTTTAAAAGGATTTGACATTGAAGTGGAAATCGATATTGTCTCTGCTCACCGCACCCCTGAAAAACTTGTTGATTTTAGCACTAACGCCCACAAGCGAGGCATCACAGTAATTATTGCCGGAGCCGGCGGTGCTGCACATCTTCCGGGAATGGTAGCATCTATGAGCCCGTTGCCGGTGATAGGCGTGCCGGTAAAATCCAGCAACTCCATTGATGGCTGGGATTCCATACTTTCTATCTTGCAAATGCCGGGAGGTGTGCCTGTAGCAACTGTTGCACTCAATGGTGCAAAAAACGCAGGTATCCTCGCTGCGCAAATTATTGGCAGTGCTGACAAATGTGTTTTGGATAAAATTGTGGCGTACAAAGAGGGGTTGAAAATGGCGGTTTTGGAGAAAGGGAGGAAGATGAATAATTTATAAATAATATAATCAATTATGAAAAAAGTTTTAATTCTAATTTTGTTTTTTCAATCGATAACATCAGTTAATGCGCAAACCCAAAAAGGTTTAACCCTTCAAGGTCAAGATGATGGTAATTGGTTTGGAAGATCTGTATCTATGCCTGATTCAAATACAGTAGCGATTGGAGCACCAAATAATAGCACTAGCGCATGGCACGCAGGGCAAGTTCAAATTTTTAGTTGGAATGGAAATTCTTGGATTCAAAAAGGACAAAATTTAAATGGTGTTGCATCTAATAATTATTTTGGTCAATGGGTTTCTATGCCTGATTCTAATACAATAGCTATTGCAGCTCCATACCATGATACCAATGTGACAGATTCTGGAGAAGTTAGTGTGTTTAGCTGGAACGGTAATGCCTGGGTACAAAAGGGAATGAGCATAAATGGAACTGAAACTTTAGATAGATTAGGCTGGTCTATTTCAATGCCTGATGCAAACACAATTGCAAGTGGTGTTCCAGGTCCTTTAGCAGGGTATATTAAAGTGCATAGTTGGGACGGAAACTCTTGGTTACAAAAGGGACAAAATATAATTGGAGAAAATAATCCAGATGGAACTGGTTGGGCTGTATCTATGCCTGACTCAAATACGATTGCTGTTAGTGCTCATACTGCTACTACTTATGGCTCTAATGGCCCTAATTCATCGGCTGGTCAAGTACGAATATTTAGTTGGAATGGTTCAACTTGGGCGCAAAAAGGCTCTAATATAGATGGACAATCTTCAGGTGATCATTTTGGGAGATCTGTTTCCATGCCCGATGCAAATACAATTGCTATTGGTGCACCAAATCAAGATGATAATGGTAATATTTCAGGACAAGTCAAAATTTTTCAGTGGAATGGAACTTCCTGGTCTCAAAAAGGATTAGACATTAATGGTGATAATGAAAGCTTATCTGGATGGTCAGTATCTATGCCCAATCCCAATACAGTTGCTATTGGCGCACCAATCAACAACACAAATGGTCAATATTCGGGGCAAACACGTGTTTATATTTGGGATGGAATTAATTGGGTGCAAAATGGAATAGAAATTAATGGAGATGTTAATGTGGGATCAGGTAGATCAGTATCAATGCCAAACACAAACACTTTGGCGATTGGAGAGCCTCAACAATCTGGAGATGGCCCAGGTATGGTTCGTATATTTGAAAATTTTCCATTATTAAATTCAAATGAATTTGACCAAAGTAAGAACATAATCGCTAGGTTGTATCCAAGCCCAGCAAAAGAAGTAATAAATATTGAACTTAGGGACAAAAATATAGAAATAAACTCAATAGAACTCTTTGATTTAAAAGGAGTAATTATAAATAAGTTTAATGCATTATCTGCTAATTCCAATTTATCTATTGATATTTCAAGTTTGCAATCAACCACCTATATAATCAAAATATTAACCGAAGAAGGTATTTATTATGCTAAGTTCATTAAACATTAGCTATTTCTTTCTTTAAATTTCAAGTAGAACGCATCCTACAAAAAACAGAGCTTTTAAAAACCCAAACCGAACTCGGTAAAATGGCTAACGTAATCCTAAACCCCAACATCCGGGAACTGGTCGAAGGGAACTACCGTATTATTTACAGATTGGTTGATGCTAAAGAGATTCACATTTTGATGGTGCACCATTGAGCCAGGAATTTACATTTAAGAATCCAAAAGCCTAAAAAATAATCTGCAACAATTCTCTAATCTTTTCTTTTTAAAATCATTTATGTTAAACGATAATGATTTTATTCAAAATATGACCCGTCACTTTGGGAGAGCTACAATATTATTGCGCCGAATGAAGCGATTATGGGGTTTGAGTTTTAGAGGGTAAAACCCTTCCAGTCGTCATTAAAAATCCCCATTTTAATTTTTGCTGCGAGGGAAGTTTAAACTTATACTTTTAACAAATCGGATAAAGTTACGAGTACAACCAATTTGATTCAACAACTTTAGGATTATTTGAAATATAATTGTCTAGGTTTTTTAAACCGTTTTAGCATTAGTCCTTTTTCTCTTTAGAATTTTATGGAGGGTGACAAAATAATAAACCTGATTAAGTTTTTTCCTATTGTTTATTTTGCATAGTCGTTGACTTCATCAATTGAGTTGAACGTTTGTTTAAAATTATTGAAATATTCTTTTATATCACTCTCAATACTCATTCGAAGTGAGTTATTGTCTTTAAAAATTATTTTACCTTTACTATCCAATACATACTCAGAAATAAAATATCCTTGTAAATCAGAAGGTATTCCCTGTGGTAATTGAGCATTCGAATTATACTCTTTTATGAAATATACTGAAAAATAATTATTATTTTTTTCAAATGCTATGGCTATACCTGCCTCAATGAAAACGTTTTTATTATCCGTAGAAATATCTATTATAACAACTTGAGAATTTTCTATTCTTTTCACAATACTTGCAAGCATAGTTTTACCTGCCGATGCTCTTAATCTTCGATAATTAATATTGTAATTTAACTTTCCATTTTTATTATTTGAAAATCTATTTTTAATAAATTCTGTGATTGTTTTGATAGCTAACTCAGAATTATTTTTTCCATCCTCATCCTTAGCCCACTTATACGCTGAGGAAATTGTAAATTGATTCTTCATGTTTTGCCTATTATTATATGACTCTTTCTTTTCTTAACTGTTCATAAATCTACCATATGACTTAAAACCTTACTATGCATTTGAAGTTTTCAATCCTTAATACAACGGACAGAGAAGCCGTTCGCCCGTCCATTGTCGTGGAAGTAAGCCTTATTGCTGTGGAAGGCTAGATAGCGCGAATCGGTACCATTAACCGTACTACTCCAATAGAAGCCGAGCCAGAAGTCGTGAGTGCCAATATTGTTGAGCGTACCATTTCTATCAAGGCGGTTGCCCGCCATGGGCAATCTTAACGGGGAAGCAAAAGCACCTGATGCATTCTTGCTGCCCCAGCTTGCTATTTCATCTTTCCATTCTGCTTCTGTTGGTAAACGATAACCACTTGGGCAAGGGTTGTTTACTCCATTTAACCCTTGCCATAAATTCGGGTTCTGAGGGTTACGCCAATCTTCAAATCCGTAACCATTTAAAATAAATTTCACATGCGGCGGTTGGTCGGTGCTGCTTATATTTGTTGTATTGGCAGAGTTTCTACATTGGTGACCGTCTGCTCTTCGACCCCATTGATATAAATCCCCAAAGGCTAAAGCATCTTTACTACTTTTAGCTACTCTACTGGCACCTAAGTTTCTATCCATCCAAGTTCTGCCTGTAATAGGGTTAGTAACATCTACTATGTCTGTTGTATGGCTGCAGGGTTCACTTGAGCATGAAGATAATATAGTTGATAAAATAAAAATTAAAGTATATTTTTTCATTTCAATATTAATTTATTTAGTGTCAATATGAAGACAAAAGAGCTTCTTTAGATTAAAATAGCATAATAACGAACTTCAGGCTTTATCAATTTGTTTTATACTTTGATTTAATTTCATCTAATGTGCTTATATTTTTTTTAAACCCTTTATAAAGATTGAAGGTTGTTTTATATTTGCTATATTCATCTACTTCTTCAATTTTATTAAGCTCATTGTTTATTAACCATTTTTCATTTCCATTAATTAAAATATAATCACCTTCAATTTGCCAGGTGCCATAATCGGTGATTCCAGGATCTCTTTCAGAATTTTTTAAAACTTCTTTAAACTTTTTTTCAGGCAAAAATATATAAGTATCGTACATATCCTGTCTAGCAAAATTTGGATATCGCCATTCAGTATTTTCAATTATTGATGTTAACTCACTTTCTAATGATTCGTATTTTTCTTCACAACTAGCCAATAAAATTGATGATAGTAAAAAAAACTTGATAATATAAAATTTATGTTCCTCCATATTAAATTATTTTTTGGTTGCTAATTAATTTTTCATTCTTTTACCCTGTAAAATAATTTTTCAAAGTCTGATGTCAATTTACTTGAATCATAGCTTATTGTATAATTTCCTTCATATCCTCCTTGATCTTTTAGATTAGAAACATTAATGGTAGTCTGATTTAAAATACTCCATGAAAATGGGTATTCCCAGTTTCTTGCCCCAGGTATAAAACCGTCAATATCTAAACCTTCAGGAGGATTCTCAATTACAGTTAAAATACCCTTATTATTAGGTAAGAAGTTTAAAATATATTGATATTTAAATCCCGCTATGTTAGAGGTATAAGAATGTTTCCAACTTCCAAAATACTTGTCATTATTTTTTAACCACTCATTCATTGCTGCCTCAGAAGAAAAACCTTTTTCTTTCCATTCTGGAGTGGGTCCGCAACTTATAATAGACGTTAATATTAACAATCCAAATAACATATATCTTATTTTCATCCTTAATATGATTTAAAGTTCTTCTCTAAAATTACCACCTATTAACATTCTCTTTCACAAAAAACATCCGAAACTATATTTTCGGGCATTTTTTAAGCGCTTATCATCTTGATAAACAGCATCATAAAAAATAAACAGAATAAATAAAGGTTGTGTTACTTTATCTTTTCAAGATATATTCCTGAAAATTATTAAGTCATAAAAGGTTTGGGTAGAGCTATTAAGCTAAATACTTTAACATTTTTTTCATACTTTTAGGTGTTATTCAAACTGTATAAAATGCCCTATTTTCGATTATCATTTCTGTGGCTTCTCCTATTTTGTTTTAACTGTCCTCCACTTATGGCTCAGGAGGGCAAACTTTTAAACAGTTTTCAAACCTTATTTTTTGATGTGCCAACAGGCGAGCCGATAATTATTGTAAATGATAGTTTGCTTTATTGTGGATATGATTTTAAAAATCATTCATTTACCGGATTGGATACTGAAAAACCCCATAATTTATGGCTTCGATACATTTACAGCAATGAAGACAAAACACTCATTGTAGCTAGCAGTTGTGGCCCTGTCTATCAATTTGAGGAGAATGACTTTAAGCGTCTTGACAACTCTTTTCCACACCGAAATCAGTATGGAGCCGGTCATTTTTTATACAACAATACACCACATTTATTTGGGGGTTACGGACTTTTCACTTTTAAAAATTTGATTACCAAATTCAATTTCAACACCGGTGAATGGGAAGAAGTAAAAGTAAATTCAAAAGTCAAACCCGAACCCCGCAGAGAATTTTTGTATCATCAAAACGATAGCTTATTTTATGTAATCAATGGCTTAAAAAAAGACCCTAAAAACCCATCCAAAGCCAAAATAATTGATGACAACCGGCTTTGGAAACTGGATTTAAATACAATGATGTGGAAGAAAGCCGGTACAGTAAAACAATCTTTAGATGGTTATTTTAGTTACTTGAGTTTTACTTCAAATGGGAAATGGTATTTGGTCGGTCCCGAAATTTTAGAACTGGATGTTGAAAACAATACTTTCAGGAAGTATAAAATGAGAGAATGGAAGCGGGTTCAACAGCTTGCCTTTGATGAAAGTTCAAATGTAGTTACTTATATATATAAAGCAACCAGTTCTAACAATTTTCATGTGCAATCACAACCTCTTGATAAGTTTATAGGAGAGTTAATCATTGAAGACAAGCTTTTCAAATCTAATCTGAAGTGGTATATTTTGGCTGGAACTCTTCTAACCTTACTTTTGACATTACTTTATTACAACAAAACTAAAAAACAACTAATTCAACCTTTCAGAGGAATTGTTTACCACCCTGAAGAAGATCGTTTTTATTTTAAAAAACAAGCCATTACAAACCTTGAAGAAAACGAACACAAACTATTCAAGTTTTTGAGTTTAAACAAAGAGTCTTTTATTCAACTAAACGATATTAACCATTTGTTTAATGGCGATGTGGCAGACAACTACGTCACCATAAGCAAAAGAAGGGAGGTTGCTCAGGCAGAATTACTTTTAAAGTTGAGTATATTACTAAATGTGCCGAAAGAAAAGATTCTACAAGAACGCAAAAGCCCCAAGGATAAACGTATTAAAGAAATAAAATTGGCTCCCGGTGTTGTGAAATTTAAGTCTTAAATTTCACTAAACTTTAAAGTATTTCGAGTCTTGGTTTTGTAAATTTGTTTTTCAAAAAATTGAACCATGCAAAACCCACTATTACAACCTTTCGATACCGCCCCATTTTCCAAAATAAAAAACGACCACTTTAAACCTGCTTTTGAGCAAGCCATTGCAACTGCAAAAGCCGAAATTGATACCATTACTTCAAATACAGAAGCAGCCACTTTTGAAAACACCATTGAAGCACTGGAGTTTACCGGACAACAACTGGATCGCATTTCAAGTATTTTTTTCAATTTGAATTCAGCAGAGACCAATGATGAAATCCAGGCGATTGCTCAGGAAGTCTCGCCTTTGCTATCAGAATTTAGTAATGACATTACTTTGAACGAAGCTTTGTTCAAACGCGTCAAAACAGTTTATGAAAACAAAAACCAACTTGACCTTACCCCCGAGCAACAAACCCTTCTGGACAAGAAGTACAAAAGCTTTGCCCGCAACGGTGCCAATCTGCCTGAAGACAAAAAGCAGCAGTTACGAGACATTGACAAGCAACTCGCCAAGCTCAAACTCACTTTTGGTGAAAATGTGTTGGCCGAAACCAACAAATACACCCTCCACATCACTAATGAAAAAGACCTGAGCGGACTGCCGGACCACGCCATTGAAGCCGCGGCACAAACCGCTGAAGAAATGGACAAAAAAGGTTGGATCTTCACCCTGCAATATCCCAGCTATATCCCGTTTATGACCTATGCTGACAATCGGGAGTTACGTAAAAAACTGGCGATTGCTTTTGGAGCAAAAGGCTTTCAGAATGACGAACTCGACAACCAAAAAAATGTACTGGAGATTGTAAAACTGCGACACCAAAGAGCTCAATTGTTGGGTTATGACACCCATGCCCATTTTGTTCTCGAAGAACGGATGGCTCAAAGTCCTCAAAAGGTGGAAAGCTTTCTTGAGGAATTACTGGAAAAAGCAAAACCTGCCGCCAAAAGGGAGTTTGATGAACTTTCCGCTTTCGCGAAAAAAACCGATGGCATCGACCAACTTCAAAAATGGGACAGTGCCTATTATACCGAAAAATTAAAACAAGAACGTTTTGACCTCGATGACGAAAAGCTCAAACCCTATTTTAAACTGGAAAATGTCATCGATGGTGCTTTTACCATAGCTGAAAGGTTGTTTCAATTAAAATTTACCGAAGTTTTTAATATTGACAACTATCATGAAGATGTGAAAACCTTCCGCGTAAGTGATACCAAAGGATTTGATGTTGCTCTATTTTATGCCGATTTCCATCCACGGCCGGGCAAACGCAACGGTGCCTGGATGACTTCTTACAAGCCGCAATATGTAAAAGGTGGCAAAAATGAGCGTCCGCATATTTCTATCGTTTGCAATTTCACAAAACCAATTCCCGCGAAGGCGGGAATCTCAAAACCCTCACTCCTTACTTTCAACGAAGTAACCACTCTTTTTCACGAGTTTGGCCACGCGCTGCACGGAATGCTGGCCAATACAAGGTATCCAAGTCTTTCGGGAACTGGAGTTTACTGGGATTTTGTTGAGTTGCCCAGTCAGGTGATGGAAAACTGGTGTTATGAAAAAGAGGCATTGGAGCTTTTTGCCAAACATTATGAAACCGGCGAAACCATCCCGATGGAAATGATTGATAAAATAAAAGCATCGGCTACCTTTATGGAAGGGATGCAAACCCTGAGACAGTTGAGTTTTGGTTTGCTCGATATGGCCTGGCACGGTGGCGGTTCGCAACAAACAAATAAATCTGTAAAGGAAATAGAACAAGCAGCTTTTGAAGGCACCAACTTGTATCCTGATGTCCCTGAAAACTGTATGAGCACCTCATTCTCCCATATTTTTCAGGGTGGCTATTCCTCAGGGTATTACTCCTACAAATGGGCTGAAGTGCTGGATGCAGATGCTTTTGCCTACTTTCTGGAAAAAGGGATTTTCAATATCGAGGTGGCAGCAAAGTTTAAGGAACACGTCCTCACCAGGGGCGGTACCGAGCACCCGATGATTTTGTACAAACGCTTCCGCGGAAAAGAGCCCAATCCGGAGCATTTGTTGAAGCGGGCTGGCTTACTTATTCAAGATTCTTAAATTTTAGGCTTAAACTTTTAATATTTAATTAAGACTAAAATTTCTACATTTACAAAAAAAGCTGTGGAATCGCCAAAACACAAAATAGATACCGCTCAATGGGTAGATCGCTATGCAGATTACCTGTTCAATTATGCTATTTCAAGAGTGAATGACAACTATATTGCTGAAGAACTAGTGCAAGAAACCTTTATTGCCGGTTTAAAGTCAATGAAAAATTTTAAAGGTGAAGCCACGGAGCGCACCTGGCTGATTTCCATTTTGAAAAGAAAGATTATTGATCAATACCGAAAAGCCAATTCCAAAAAAGGGCAGGCTGAAGTGAGAATGGACTTTACTAAAGTATCAGATAATGAAGGCGATTGGCTTGAAGAAAGAGTGGAAGATAGGAACTCGCTCAATGCTGAGTCCAACTTTGAAAATAAAGAATTAGGTCTGGCCATTGAAATTTGTCTTGAAAAACTTCCTTTAAAACAAGCAGAAATTTTCAAACAAAAAACCATTTTAGAACAAGAAACCGAAACTATTTGTAAGGAACACAATATCACTGCGTCAAATCTTTGGGTGATTATTCACCGCGCCAGAGTGCAATTGATGCAATGTTTAAATGACGACTGGTTTAAAAATTAATCAATGAAGAATAAATTATTTATAAGCTGTGAAGAAGCTGCACACCGCATTGACAAGGCACAATATGGGGAGGCTACATTCTGGGAAAAAATCACCTTTAAAATTCACAATTTATATTGTAAACTTTGTCATTTATATGAGGTTAAAAATAAAAAACTCACCCATATTATCAAGTCAGGAAAAGTTCAAAACCTCACTAAAGAGCAAAAGTTAAAAATAAAAGATAAACTAAAAGAAACCATCTTTTAGGCTTAAAGAACGATTTCAAGAAACAACCAAAATAACGGGATTGCTTCCACCCAAAAAGCTGTAAAATAAAAAGGTTGTTTTTCTGAGCTATACCACAAAGTAAATCCTGTTAAAAAAACAATCGTTAAAACCACCCAAAGCGAGATTTGAAATATCGAGTTAAAAAATATTTCGGCGAAAGCCAAAATACCTAACAAAATAGTTCCAAAAACTTTACTCTTAAAAACCCCCAACTTTTGCGGAATCGTTCCTAATGAAATAGCATCTTCTTGTATGTCTCTTATTTCAAAAGGAAGAATCAGGACAATCACCCATAGAAAACGCAATAAGCACAAAATCAAAACAGTACTGTCAAAATTGGTTTTCACATAAAAAGCAGGCATTAATACAGTGGTTAAAATCAAAACAAGGGCGATTAAAATCAGTTTCATTCCGGGGATGGATCTGAAGTTTTTCCATTTTCGCTTCAGCGGAATTGCATACAGCAATGTCAAAACCCCAGATAGGAGAGCCATGATTTGAGCTGAAAACGGCAAGTGCCAAAAGAAAAAAACCATCCCAAAAAAAGCAGCCAAAGATAAAATCTGAATACTCTTTAAACTCGAAGTTAGGCGCCTGTGATGCCATTTTGCAATGCCGGCATATTTCACAAAATTATACCCGCTTATAGCTGCAAAAAAGACAAAACCTGAAAGGTAAAAATCAGGCGGGATGTTTAAGTAAATTCCGGAAAGCATCGTCAATGCCACGATAGCCATTGCCACGTGGATACTGCTTTGGATATAGAAGTTGAAAACAATCTTGAAAACTTTCATAAAACAAAAGTAGGTATCTTGTTCATAACCCACTGTTTTAGTTAAAAAATTAACGCAATTCTAAGTGTTTACAACCTAAAAATTCAACTTTTATATTGTAATTTTGTACTCTTAAAACCACTGTTAATGAATACAGATTCTTTCGCATTAAGGCACATTGGACCAAGAGAACATGACCTTGCAGATATGCTTCAAACCATAGGTGTTGATTCTATAGAGAAACTCATCTATGAAACCGTCCCCGACGATATTATTCTCAAAAAAGAAATGAATTTGCCTCGCGCCCTTTCTGAGCAGGAATACTTAGCTCACATTGGCGAACTGGCGAATAAAAATATAGTATTCAAGACCTATATCGGTCTGGGTTACCACAATACCATTTTGCCTCCCGTCATTCAGCGCAATATCCTTGAAAATCCGGGTTGGTACACGGCTTACACACCTTATCAGGCAGAAATTGCCCAAGGCCGTCTGGAAGCTTTGTTGAATTACCAGACTATGGTCACTGACCTTACCAAAATGGAACTGGCAAACGCATCGCTGCTTGATGAATCGACCGCTGCTGCAGAAGCAATGGCGTTGTTATTTGCCGTGCGTGACCGTCAACAACAAAGAGACGGCGTGGTCAAGTTTTTTGTTTCTGAGGAAGTGTTGCCGCAAACTATCTCTTTATTAAAAACAAGGGCCATTCCTATTGGTATCGAACTGGTGATTGGCAATCATGAAGAATTTGATTTTTCAACAGACTTTTTTGGCTGTTTGTTACAATACCCGGGAAAAAGCGGTATGGTCTATGACTATGCCGATTTTATCGAAAAGGCAAAGTCTGCTTTCATCAAGGTTGCCGTGGCCGCAGATATTTTAAGTCTTGTAAAATTAAAAGCCCCTGGCGAAATGGGTGTTGATGTGGTTGTGGGAACCACCCAGCGGTTCGGAATTCCTATGGGTTATGGCGGACCACACGCAGCCTTTTTTGCAACTAAAGAAGCTTACAAACGCGATATCCCCGGAAGAATTATCGGTGTGACAAAAGATACTGATGGCAACCGCGCCTTGCGAATGGCCTTGCAGACCCGTGAACAACACATCAAACGTGACAGGGCAACATCAAACATTTGTACTGCTCAGGTTTTATTGGCAGTGATGGCAGGAATGTATGGCGTTTATCACGGTCCCAGAGGACTGAAATATATTGCCGACAAAGTTCACAACACCGCTTTAACCACTGCAAAAGCTTTGGAAAAATTAGGCATAAAACAAACTAATGCTACTTATTTTGATACCATTCAGTTAAAGGCTGACGCCGAAAAAGTAAGAGCCATCGCAGAACAAAACCAAGTCAACTTTTATTATCCTGACTCTGAAACAGTTGTTATTTCGGTGAACGAAACCACTACCATTGAAGATATCAATCAAATTATTGCCATTTTTGCGAAAGCGGCCTCTAAAGACCCCTTTGAAGTAGATACTTTAACCGAAGGCAAAGCCATACCGGAAAGTGTCATAAGAAAAACAGATTTCTTAACCCACGAAGTATTCAATACCTATCAATCTGAAACAGACATGATGCGCTACATCAAAAAGCTGGAGCGTAAAGATTTGTCATTGAACCACTCGATGATTGCTTTGGGGAGTTGTACTATGAAATTGAATGCTGCAGCAGAAATGCTTCCGTTGAGTGACCCTCAATGGGGAACGATGCATCCTTTTGTCCCCGTTGAACAAGCAGAAGGTTATCAAACAGTATTAAAAAACCTAGAAGATTATTTAACTGAAATCACCGGTTTTGCAGCCACATCATTGCAACCCAACTCGGGGGCACAAGGTGAGTTTGCAGGCTTGATGGTTATCAGGGCTTATCACGAGTCACATGGTGATTACCACAGGAATGTCTGTATCATTCCCTCCTCGGCACACGGTACCAATCCAGCATCAGCAGTGATGGCAGGAATGAAAGTAGTCGTCACAAAATCTACCGAAGAAGGGAATATTGATGTGGACGATTTACGCGAAAAAGCTGAAATGTATAAAGACAATCTTTCTTGTTTGATGGTGACCTACCCATCAACACACGGTGTGTATGAATCGGCTATTAAAGAAGTAACACAAATCATTCACGACAATGGCGGTCAAGTTTATATGGATGGTGCCAATATGAATGCTCAAGTGGGCTTAACAAACCCAGGAGCCATTGGTGCAGACGTTTGTCACTTGAATTTACATAAAACATTTGCGATCCCACACGGTGGTGGTGGTCCGGGAGTGGGACCTATTTGCGTTGCCTCGCAATTAGCACCTTTTTTGCCTGGAAACCCTATCATCAAAACAGGGGGAGAAAAAGCTATTACTGCTATTTCAGCAGCTCCTTATGGTTCTTCATTGGTTTGTTTGATATCCTATGCTTACATAAGAATGTTGGGAGTGAGAGGTCTTAAAAAAGCGACGGAGTATGCAATTTTAAATGCCAACTACATGAAAGAGCGTTTAAAAGGACATTATGAAACACTTTACACAGGAGAAAACGGAAGAGCAGCTCACGAAATGATTTTAGACTGCCGGGCTTTTAAGCAAAATGGTATTGAGGTGGTTGACATCGCAAAACGCTTGATGGATTATGGATTCCATGCACCCACAGTTTCTTTTCCTGTTGCCGGTACATTGATGATTGAGCCCACAGAGAGTGAGAGCAAAGCTGAGCTCGACCGTTTTTGTGATGCTATGATTTCAATAAGAAAAGAAATTGATCAAACCACTTCAGAAAATTTGAATAATGTATTGAAAAATGCACCTCACACATTGAAAATGTTGACTACAGATGAGTGGGATTTCCCTTATTCAAGACAACAAGCAGCATTCCCATTGGAGTATGTTTCAGAAAACAAATTCTGGCCGAGTTGCAGACGTGTAGATGAAGCGTATGGTGACAGAAATTTAATCTGTACCTGTGCTCCTATTGAAGAATATATGGAAGCTTAACTTTAAGTTACTATCATTTTTATAAGCCTGCATTTTTATAATATGTATAAAAAGCAGGCTATTTTTTTTGAATCTGATAATGAAATACTTATATATTTTGAATCTGATAATATTTGCTAATTATTGTTGAAGTTTAATACATTTTGTTGATAAATTAGTACCTTTCCAAAAAATTAAAATCCTATGGAAGCATCCGTAAAAATAACGGGAATAGGAAGCTATATCCCCGATACCATTGCAACAAATGAGTCATTTATTTCCAACCGATTTTTAAATGAAGACGGCTCCGAAATTAAGGACCCCAATCCTATAATTATTGAAAAATTTAAGGCTATTACCGGTATAAAAGCCAGACGTTACATTGAGAAAAATTTGGTAACAACTGACATTGCTTTTTTTGCAGCTGAAAAAGCAATTACAGCAGCAAAAATAGACCCTGAAACCATTGACTATCTAATAGTTGCACATAACTATGGGGATGTAAAATATGGTTCAAATCAGAGTGATACAGTGCCCAGTTTGGCTTCAAGAGTAAAGCATTTGCTACAAATTGAAAACCCAAGATGTGTTGCTTATGATGTCCTTTTTGGCTGCCCTGGGTGGCTTGAAGGCATGATTCAAGCAAATGCTTTTATAAAGGCAGGCATGGCTAAAACCTGTTTGGTAATTGGCGCTGAAGCTTTATCGCGAGTGATTGATCCTCACGATAGAGATTCCATGATTTATAGTGATGGAGCCGGTGCCGTTATTGTCGAAAAAACTAATGAAACTGGCGGAATCCTAGCCCATGATACGGTTACTTTCACTAGAGATGAAGCCCATTTTATCTATTTTGACAGAAGCAATCACCAAGAACAAAATGACAAAATAAGATACATAAAAATGTATGGAAGGAAAGTGTATAATTTTGCACTGACCAATGTTCCTCTTGCGATGAAAGGATGTTTGGATAAAAGTGGAGTTGACATTAAAAAAATCAAAAAAATATTTATTCATCAGGCCAATGAAAAGATGGATGAAGCCATTTGCCAACGATTCTACAAACTTTATGATATGGAAATGCCGGAAGGCATTATGCCAATGAGCATTGGCGAATTGGGCAACAGCAGTGTTGCAACCATTCCAACGTTGTTAGACTTGGTATATCGAAATAAAATGGAAGGTCACAAAATTGAAAAGGGTGATCATGTCATTTTTGCTAGTGTGGGTGCCGGAATGAATATCAATGCTGTAGTGTATCAATTTTAACCAATGTACGAAGGAAAATACCCAAAAAAGCGTTACAAAATCACCCTTGAATTTTTAAAAGAAGTCATTCCTGAAAATTCTAAAATTTTGGACTTGGGTGTTGAAAATCCCTTTTCAGAAATACTGAAACAAAGCGGTTATCAAGTCAAAAATACTTCTGGAGAAGATTTGGATGAAGATTTTTCTGCTGTGCAAAATTCAGATGCCGAGGTGGTTACCGCTTTTGAAATTTTTGAACACCTCATCGCTCCTTACAATATTTTAAAAGAAATAAAAGCTGAAAAGCTGGTAGCTTCAGTTCCTCTACGGTTATGGTTTGCTCCGGCTTACCGCAGTAAATCTGACAAATGGGACAGGCATTATCACGAATTTGAAACTTGGCAATTTGAATGGCTTTTGGAAAAATCGGGTTGGGAAATAAAGCGTAAAAAAACGTTTACCAATCCTGTTAAGAAAATTGGTGTGAGGCCTTTTTTACGGCTTTTTACCAAAAGATATTATCTTGTATATGCTGAGCGAATTAAATAAGTTTTGTGAATTTTTATATCATCATTCCGGCGCATAACGAGGAGGCTTTTATAAGTCAAACATTAGAATCACTTATAAATCAAACACTGCTTCCGAAGCAACTTGTTATTGTGGATGATCATTCCACAGACGGTACTGCAAAAGTGGTGTCAAGCTATGCTGAAAAGTATCCATTTATTCGATTGGTCAAAAATACATCAGAAGACAAACACCTTCCGGGTAGTAAAGTAATCAAGGCATTTTACAAAGGATTTGAAACGCTGGATGACAACTATGACATCCTCTGTAAGTTTGATGCCGACCTCATTTTTCCTGAAAATTATCTGGAAAAAGTGGCTAAAATTTTTGAAAGAAACCCTAAATGTGGGATGGCTGGGGGATTTTGCACAATTGAAAAAAATGGAGAATGGGAAGTTGAAAATCTTACTAATAAAGACCATATCAGAGGTGCACTCAAAGCTTATCGAAAGGAATGTTTTCAAGACATTGGCGGTTTGAAAACGGCTATGGGCTGGGACACGGCTGATGAGCTATTGGCTCAGTACTATGGATGGAAAATTAATACTGAGCCTTCACTTCTTGTTAAACATTTAAAGCCCACAGGGAAAACTTATAACAAAGCCGCTCGTTATAAGCAAGGTGAGGCATTTTATTCTTTACGTTATGGGTTTTGGTTAACAGCCATTGCCTCTGCCAAACTAGCTATAAAGAAGCGAAATGTTTTGTTATTCTTTGACTATCTCAAAGGTTTTTTTATAGCAAAAAGAAAAAAAGCTGAGTATTTAGTAAACAGAGATGAAGGTATTTTTATAAGAGAATTTAGGTGGAAAAGAATTAGAAAAAAAATAAGTTAACTTATTTTATAATTAATTTTCTCCTAACAACATAATCATCGCTTATTAAATTCACAATATAGATACCAGATTTTAATCCGTTTATATGTTGCTTTTTATTATATGATTCATTTAAAACAAGTTTTCCGGTTGCATCATAAATTTGAATTTGATCAAAAATAACCGGACTTATTATTTCAAAAAAATCAATTGCAGGGTTTGGGAAAAGTTTAATTTGTGAATTAGAAACAACTGAATCAACACTTAATCTAGGGTCACAATAATATTGAATTTCATCACTTGTAAGCACTTTATCCCAATATCTGAAACTATCAATCGCTCCTTTAAAATAATTTGCTGGAACCCCTAAATCTCTATCTCTTCTACCTAAAGAACCTGGTGTATTTGAATAAAATAAATTTCCACCTGAGCCTGAGTAATTACCTCCATAGTTATTACAATTCACATATATTTTCATATCATCTGCTGACTCTACTATGGCAATTACTTGTACCCAACTATCAATTTCAGCTTGAAAATTTGTCACATAAGATCTTCGTGTAGTAGGGTTATATCCTGGTGAACCGTCACCAAAATTAATTGCTAAATTACCGGTACTAATTTCAGTATTAAAATAAACTCCTGAGCTTCTATCATCTTCAAAAGAGGTATTAAATAATTCAGTATTAGTATAATTTAAATCTTCATATTTTATCCAAAAAGCAAAAGAAAGAGGCAAATCCGGTTTCAATTCTGCAAGGTTTGGAAAATTAATATAGCTATCTACTCCATTGAAATATATAGCTGATTCAGGGTTTCCAAACCTATCTTCTACATAGGTTACCTGAAATTCTTCCGCATGATATTCATTACTACTAACATCTAATGCATTGCCATCAAACGGGTAATGTAATAATAAACTTCCCTGATTGTTTTGTGCAAATGAAACTGAAAAAACAAACCCTAAAAACATAATAAAAAAATGTCTCATAAAAAATATTGACTTTTAGAAGTTACAATATATAAATTAATTATAAGACAAATTTAAAAAAATCACTCAAAAAAGCTCTGTCAACACCCTGCCGGTAGCCCCATTGGGTCTTGCAATGCCCAGCAATGCAGAAAGTGTGGGAGCAATGTCTGTGATTTCAGATTTTTGATAGGTATGGCCTTTTTTGATACCGTTTCCATAAAATAGGAGTGGCACGTGGGTGTCATAGGTAAAGCCACTACCGTGAGTGGTTCCTCCTTTCATATAACCGCTGGATATTACAGCCGGGTCTAAAACATAGACCACATCACCGCTTCGTTTTTGGTTAAAACCATTCTGAACTAAGTAGCCGGTGTCACGCGAGTATGAATTGCCTTCCAGCTGTTTTCGTGTGTAAACTTTATCTATCTTGGGGTAGGTCAATAGAAAATCTGCGAGGGTTTGTTGAACAGTTTCTGCATTTAGGTTTTTTGACTTTAAAGCTTCTTTATTTAAAAACACCTGATTGCTTTGTACCCTCTCAACAACATCAACAGAAAAGGTAGCTATGGAATATTCTTTAAGTTTAACTTGCAAATCAGAGCGATCAAAAAAACCTGCCGGAATGTTTTGAGATTGTAAATAACCCGGTGTATGCACAGCTCCATGGTCTGCTGTAAGAAACACGGTGTAATTTCCTTTTCCTAACCGGGCGTCTAAATAGTTTAAAAAACGTTCAATTTCCTTATCAAGTCTAAGATAATTATCCTGAACCTCAACAGAGTTTACACCAAAAGTATGTCCAATATAATCGGGGCTGGAATAGCTTATCGCAAGGAAATCTGTAGTGTTGTTTTTGCCCAGATTTTCTCCTTCAATGGCTGCGATGGCAAAATCTGTGGTGATGTTGTTGCCAAAAGCAGTTTCCTTGATGATATCAAAACTTCCGTTATAAGGGGCGAGTGTTTTCAGGTTGTAAGGAAAAACTGAATTTTCCATACCTCTTAATCGATCTTCATAAGGGGACAAATCGGGTCCACTTTCCGTGTAAGTTTCAATGGGGTATAAAGTATTCCATGTGTCATTTAAATATGTTTCTGCGATGTTGGAATCATTAAATTGTTGTACCCACCCGGGAAGCTGTTCCATATAAAACGAACTTGTAATCCAGTTTCCCTCATCTTTCCCGTGAAACCAATAAGCTGTACCGCTGTGACCTGCCGGAAGGATTGCTCCCCGATCTTTCAAGGAGAGTCCAATGACTTTTGCTTTTTGCTGTGTGTGTAGCCTGAGTTGATCGGTAATGGAGGTGGTTTTCATCCGGTGGGGCGACATTTTCCCGGCTTTATGTCCTGTTCCTATAGGCGCGGCATTTTCATCCTCGACGCAATAGACGCTTCTTTTTATTTCTTTATCATACCAGTCGTTAGCAATTACACCGTGAATGGCAGGATAGGTTCCAGTGAAAACAGAAGCATGCCCCGGACCGGTGTAAGTGGGAATGTAGTTAAAATGGTTGTTTTTAAACTCAAATCCGTCGTTCATTAATCTCTTAAAACCTCCTTCTCCATACCGATGGTAATAACGAGTTAGATAATCATACCGCATTTGATCAACAAGAATACCAATAACGAGAGCCGGTTTTAAAATCTCATCGCTATTCTTTGAATTTGTTTGATTGCTTTGAGCTAAACACAAGTTGAAAGTGAATAGAAAAAGAATGCCAAGAGTAAGTAGCTTGTTCATGATTGCAAAATATTATTTGACAAAAATACAACACCTCTTTCAACTAAAGTTTACTTAATAGTTAAATCCTGACCAATTATTTTTGTTACTTTAGCGGTTATTAGAATTTATTTTGAATTTGATTATATAAATGAAATATATAAGAGATATTGGTTCTTATTTTATGATGTTGCGGCAGGTCTTTAGTAGGCCAACAAAAGCATCTGTTCTTAAAAACCTCATTTTTAAGGAAATTAATGATTTAATTATCAACTCCTTGGGTATAGTTGTTTTTATTTCTTTTTTTGTTGGGAGTGTTATCGCAATTCAAACTGCACTCAACATGGACAATCCACTGGTGCCAAAGAGTTTGATTGGGTTTGCTACCAGACAATCTGTTTTATTGGAATTTGCCCCCACATTTATTTCTATCATCATGGCCGGAAAAGTGGGTTCATTTATCACCTCAAGTATTGGGTCTATGAGGGTTACAGAGCAAATTGATGCACTCGAGGTGATGGGCATCAATTCGCTGAATTATCTTGTGTTTCCAAAAATCATTGCGCTTTTATTTTTTCCATTTATCATTGTAATTTCTATGACTGTGGGCATTGCAGGTGGTTGGATTGCTGCTGTATATGGAGGTTTTTCTAGTGCTTCAGATTTTGCCTCGGGGCTTCAGGAAGATTTTGTACCTTTTCATATTGTTTATGCTTTCTTAAAAACATTTGTATTTGCATTTATACTGGCAACAGTACCTTCCTGGCAAGGATATTATATGAATGGCGGAGCTCTTGAAGTGGGGAAAGCAAGCACAAATTCTTTTGTTTGGACCAGTGTACTCATTATTTTAGCAAACTTTATAATAACCCAAATGCTTCTTAGTTAATGATCAAAGTTGAAGATTTACATAAAAGTTTTGGTGATGAAGAAGTTCTAAAAGGAATTTCTACAACCTTTGAAAAAGGAAAAACCAATATTATCATTGGACAAAGCGGAAGCGGTAAAACCGTTTTTATGAAATGTCTTTTGGGTCTATTTACGCCCGATAAAGGTAAAATTATTTATGGTAATAAAGCCATACAGGATATGGATAAGGACGAAAAGAGTGATTTGCGACAACAAATGGGTATGCTTTTTCAAGGCGGGGCTTTGTTTGACTCTATGAATATTGAAGAAAATGTGCTGTTTCCATTGCAAATGATTAGTAAAAAATCCAAAAGCGAGATGTTAGATCGTGTAAACGAGGTTTTAAAACGAGTGAATTTGGTTAATGTCAACAAAAAATTACCTGCCGAGATTTCGGGTGGGATGCAAAAAAGGGTGGCCATTGCCAGGGCGATTGTTAACAATCCCAACTATTTATTTTGTGATGAACCCAATTCAGGGCTAGACCCAAGAACAGCTACTGTGATTGATAACCTTATTCAGGAAATAACGCAAGAATATGACATCACCACGGTTGTAAATACCCATGATATGAATTCTGTTATGGAAATTGGTGAAACCATTATCTTTTTAAAAGAGGGTCATTTGGTTTGGAAAGGTGATAAAACACAAATATTTAAAACCGATAATGAGGCTGTAACAGAATTTGTTTATTCTTCAGATTTATTCAAAAAAATAAGGATTGCTCAGAATATTGAAGACGAGAAAATTTAATTTTGCTCCCTGATTTCTACATTTTCTTTGTCTAGCTTGAGGGCTAACCATTTTTGTAATTTCTCATTATTAGTATTTCTTTTCTGTCTGGAAACTCCTCTATCCCATTCTACTGTAAAAACAGGAATGGTGTCTATTTTTTCAAAATTGGACATCAATGTGTTAGAAAACGAAATCGAAGTTAACTCTTCATAATTAATTTTTACTTCCTCAATCAAATCTTGAAAGGGAATTTCTCCTGTGGTTAAATCACGTAACTGTTTTTCAAGAGTTCTAATTTTTGTGTCTCGGGATTCCAGACTTTCAACAGCTCGCGAGTATCTGTCTGATAATGAAACAAAATCTGTAGCAGAAACATCACCATCGTCCCGACCTTGTCTTACAATAAGATCTACATCACTCAAATTTTTATCATTCATCAATTTTGTACGCCAAGTATTAATAACGGGTTCAGGTATAATTTCTCCTCCCATATAGGCTGTAATTGTTTTTGTCTCATAATCCCCCTCATATCTAATTAAATAAGCGTTATCATATAATATATTTTCAGTTACAAAAACATCTGTATTACTAATAAAAATCTCTTGCTTTAATAATTTCCAAAACAAAAGTGTACTTGGAATCATAACTACGAGAGCTATGGTTGTAGCTATTTGAGCAATGCGCTTTCTTCTTTTGGAATTGGCATATTTAACTAATGGAAAACCCAGTAGTTTGGATACAACAAAGGCTGAAAGTGCAATGAAAATCGAGTTAATGGTAAACAAATAAAATGCACCACCAAAATATTCAAAATTACCCACTGCAAGTCCATAACCGGCGGTACACAAAGGTGGCATCAGTGCAGTAGCAATCGCAACACCATAAATAACACTAGGCATCGTGCCTTTTTTAGTTTTAGCGACAATGAGCGCTAAACCTCCAAAAATTGCAATCAAGACATCAAGAATAGTGGGATAGGTTCTGGCTTCAAGCTCTGGAGTTAACTTTGTTAGCGGAGAAAGTAAAAAATACAAATAGGCTGTAAGAATACTCAGACCAATCATTACTCCAAGATTTACCAGAGAGCGTTTTAAAGTATCTATATCATTAATCGCCACAGAGAGACCAACACCCACGATAGGACCCATTAGTGGAGATATTAACATCGCTCCAATGACGACCGCTGTACTACTCACATTCAAGCCAATAGAGGCTACAAATATCGAGAAAATCAAAATCCAGGCGTTGTGACCCTTGAATGAAATTTCTTTTTTTATTGTCTCAACCGTTTCTTCTTTATCTGTATCGTGTCTAACATCCAAAAGCCCGGAAAGAAATAGCTTTATTTCATCAAAAGTTCCTCTTGCACTTTGCTTTAAGTTGTCTGGGTTTATTTCTTCATTTGCATTCATACAATAAATTGTTTAAATAAACTTCTTCTTTGCAATCTCTTGAATATGTTTAATATCCTGTTCTTTTTCCTTGGGTACAATTATAAGTGTTTTTCCATTATCAACGATAATATAATTACTTAAATTACTAATTACTACATTTCTTTTGGCATCTGTTTGTATGATATTATTTTCAGAATCAATGAGCAAGGTGTTGGCTCTCACAACAGCGTTATTTTGACTGTCTTTTGGAAGTTTTTCATGCAAAGAGCCCCAGGTTCCCAAATCATTCCAATCAAAAGCTGCAGGGAGCATAAAAACGTTTGTAGCTTTTTCTAAAATGGCATAATCGATGGAGATGTTTTCAGCTAAAGCGTAATTTTCTTTGATAAACTGTTCCTCTTGAGACGTATTGTACTTATGAATTCCTGAATGAAATAATTTATGCATTTGAGGGGCAAACTTTTCAAACGACTGAACAATACTATTGACACTCCAAACGAAAATACCGGCATTCCACATAAAGTTTCCGGCACTTAGAAATGATTTTGCGGTATTATAATCGGGCTTTTCAGTAAAACGGATGACTTTTTTTATAGGGTCTTGCGTCTTTTCAAATTCGATATAGCCATAACCGGTATTAGGAAAAGTGGGCTGTAGTCCAAGGGTCATCAACACATCATTTTTTGAGCAATTTTCAAAAGCCATAGAGATGTTTTTCTGAAAGGCATCCTCATCTTCAATCCAGTGGTCACTGGGGGCAACAAGTATCACCGCATGGGGGTTTTGCTTTTGAATTTTTAAAGCTGCAAGTAATAAACAGGGCGCGGTATTGCGCATAGCGGGTTCCAGAATTAACTGATTTTCATTAACCTCCTGAAGTTGCTCTAAAACCAGATTTTTATATCGCTCATTGGTTAAAATTAATATGTTTTCTGAAGGAACTATTGCCTTTAATCTTTTAAAAGTTTTTTGAATTAGGGTATCACCCGAACCTAAAAGGTCGTGAAATTGTTTGGGGAATTCCTCAGTACTCACCGGCCAGAACCTGGAACCAATTCCTCCTGCCATAAGCACTGCATAGTAGTTTTTATTTTTCAAATCCCTTTTTTATTTAATTAAGCATTTTCTGTAAGTAATTCCACCTCTGCATTTGGGTTGAACAAATACATTTTTCCTGATTGTACTTCAATACCTTCAAAGCGTTTTACTCGTTTGGCTCCTTTTTTAAAAACTTTTCCGTTGTAAATTTTAAAAAGAGCTCCTTCAGGAATTTCAAAGATATAATTTTTATCGTTGGCAGGGTCGTAATATTTAAGCGCCAAAGCGAGCTTTGCATCGGTATCACTACTTGCTTTTGGGTTTTTAAAGTGTTTGGCAATCAAAGGCAGTAATTGTTGCGGAAAAATGGAAGGATGTATGAAAGGCAACATCAATTTTTGAAAGGTGTTTTTCCATTCAAGTCCGTGTGGCTTTATGTGCCGGCCATACCTTTCAAAAGCTTCCAGATGGGCAATTTCGTGAATTAGGGTAATAAAAAAACGGTATTTGTTATTTGAAGCGTTAACAGTAATTTTATGTTGTCCGTTTGGCAATACCCTATAATCCCCGTGCCGTGTAACCCTTTGATTGACAATCTGTAGATACACGTTATTCTTTTTAATCAACTCAAAAGTGGGATTGACTGCTTGTGCGGGGATGTAGTTTTCAAGAATTTCTGTCATATCATGGAGTTGAGCTTGACACTTGCATAATTTTTCCGTTATAATACTTGTTTCCGGTGAGGGCAAAATTCATCAAATAAGAAGCCATTTGTTTAGCTGTAAGAGGCGCTTTGTAACCGGGAAAGGCTTCTTCTAGCATTTCTGTCTGAACGGCCCCCAAAGCGAGCACGTTGAAAGAAGGGCCTGTTTCTTTGTATTCTTCTGCGAGGAGTTCGGTTAAAGTGATTACGGCTCCTTTAGCAGAGCTGTATGCTGCCAAACCCGGAAATTTCATACTCCCTTGTATGCCTCCCATACTGCTAATGTTGACCACATGACCATCCTTTTTCATAAATGGGAGTATGGCTTGTGTCATTGCAACTACTCCAAAAACATTGACATTATACACCTCCATAAAATCCTTTGCAGTTAAATTTTCAAAAGGTTTATTTACTAACAACCCGGAATTATTGATGAGGATATCCACCTGAGACCAGTTTTCTTTTACAAATTTTACAGCTACATCAATTTGATCCTGATTGGAGAGGTCGCAAGAAATCGAGGTAAGATTAACTAGATTCAATTCCAGGCAAGGCTTTTCATTTCGCGAAAGCGCCAAAACCTGATGTCCTTCATTGGCAAAAAGTTGTGCCAGTTCATAGCCAATTCCTCTACTTGTACCTGTGATGATGATGTTCCTAACACTCGCGAATGCGGGTGTCTCGTTAATTGTATGTTCCATTATATTATTTTATTATTCATTTCATATAGAACGCAGATAACGCGGATGTTGCGGGTTTTCACGGATTTATTTTTTAATACTGAATAAATAATCCAAAACCCCATCAGCGACTATCAGATCAATCTGTGTTATCAGCGTGCTATTTTATTTTCATTTGAAAAAACTTTTCTTGAAAACTGTGGTTTTCTACCAAAATTTAAGAGCAAACCCACTTCAATATCAGTTGCTTTTAAATAATTAATTAGTTGTAATTCATGCTCTTCTACTAATGATTCGGCTGCCTTTAACTCTATTATAACTGAATTATTAACAATAATATCGGCAAAATAATTTCCTACAATGGTTTCATAATAATAAACTTTGATGGGCTTTTGCTTCACGCAATATAAACCAGAATTTGTTAGCTCTAAAAGCAATGCATTTTCATAAACCTTTTCTAAAAACCCAAAACCCAATTCATTATAAACTTTGTAAAAGCATTTTATAATTAATTCAGTAGTATCTTTTTCAAGTAGTTGCATTTTTTAAAATATTACTATGGCACGCGGATAACACGGATGTTAAGGATTTGCGCAGATTTTTTGATAAATACTCAATGATTTAATTTAAAACCCAATCAGCGATAATCCATTAAATCAGCGTCATCCGCGTTCTATCAAGATTTGCTTGCTAGTTCCCAATCCTTAAAAATAAAAAAATCCCGTTAATTACTTAGTAAAAACGGGATTTAATATTCTAGTTTTAATTTGTTTAAACAAACATGGTAATAGGATTTTCTATGTATTGTTTCAAGGTTTGTAAATAAGCTGCTCCTGTTGCTCCGTCCACTGTTCTGTGATCACAGGCCAGGGTAACTGTCATTACATTCCCAACAACAATCTGATCGTTTTTCACCACTGGTTTTTGTACAATAGTACCCACTGAGAGTATGGCAGAGTTGGGCTGATTGATAATTGAAGTAAATTCTCTAATACCAAACATTCCCAGGTTTGAAACGGTAAAGGTACTCCCTTCCATCTCTTCGGGTTTTAGTTTTTTATCTCTGGCTTTGGTTGCTAGTTCTTTTACGTTTGCTCCAATTTGAGCAAAGCTCATTTGATCTGCAAATTTCAATACGGGAACTACGAGTCCATCTTCAACTGCAACGGCCACACCAATATGGATGTGTTTTGCAATGATAGTGGCTTCATTAGTCCATTGTGTATTGACCCTTGGGTGCTTTCGCAATGCCATTGCACTTGCTTTTACAATCATATCGTTAAACGATATCTTGCTCTCACCAGCCTCATTAATAGCGGTCCTTGCCGAAATGGCATTGTCCATATCCAAATCAATTGTAAGGTAATAATGAGGTGCTGTAAATTTTGATTCGCCCAAACGTTTGGCAATAGTTTTACGCATTTGAGAGTTTTTAATCTCTTCAAACTGCTCTTGACCCACCGGCATATAAGCTTGTGCACCGGCAGCGGGTTGATAATTTTCAATGTCTTTTTTAACAATTCTTCCGTTTTCACCACTTCCCTGTAATTGGGAAAGGTTGATGCCTTTTTCTTCAGCCATTTTTTTGGCAAGCGGTGAAGCAAAAATGCGACGGTCTGAAGAACCGGATGTTTGGGTTTTAGTTTCCTTAAGAGCTTCCTCAGATTTTTTCTCTTCTTTTGAAGAAGTATCTTTTGTTGGAGTGGTTTCTTGCTTTTCTTCTTTGGAAGAGCTGGTGGAGGCTTTCAAATTTTCAATGATGCCTGAAACATCTGTACCTTTCGGACCAATGATAGCCAAAACCGAATCTACAGGTGCAGACTCCCCTTCTTGAATTCCAATTTTAAGGAGCGTCCCCGAATAAAAGGATTCAAACTCCATGGTGGCTTTGTCTGTCTCAATTTCGGCAAGGATATCACCTTCAGAAATGGCGTCTCCTTCTTTCTTTAACCAGGACGCAACGGTTCCTTCTGTCATTGTATCACTTAAACGAGGCATCGTGATGACCTCAACACCTTCGGGAACTTTGGTTTTTGAAGTTGATTCTTTGTCTCCTTTTTGGTCTTCAGATTCAGATTTCTCTTCTTTAGAGGCTGAGTCGTTATTATCAGATTTTTCTTTTTCGGAATCTTTCTTCTCTTTTTTATCTGAATTTTTATCTTTTCCGTTTATTAAATCAGAAATATCTTCTCCTTTTTCTCCTAGAATAGCTAGAAGAGTGTCAACAGGAGCTGTCTCACCTTCCTGAATCCCAATGTGAAGAAGTGTGCCATCATAAAAGGATTCAAACTCCATAGTGGCTTTGTCTGTTTCAATTTCAGCAAGTATATCTCCTTCAGATACTTTATCTCCAACTTTTTTAAGCCATTTTGCAACCACACCTTCTTCCATGGTGTCGCTTAGTCTTGGCATATTGATTATTTCTGCCATAATTATTCAGGTTTGTGTGCTAAAAATGGATAGTCATCTTGTGCATAAACAGTGTCATACATCACATTCTTTTCAGGATATGGTGATTCCTCTGCAAATTTTTCACATTCAGCAACTCGTTCTTTAACGCGTTGATCGATGGCTTTTATTTCTTTATCTGTTGCATATTTTTTTTCTTTGATCACATCCAATACTTGTGTGATGGGGTCAATTTTCATATACTCTTCTACTTCTTCTTTCGTTCTATATAACTGAGCGTCACTCATAGAGTGCCCTCTGTAACGGTAGGTTTTCAATTCTAAAAATGATGGACCGTCTCCTTTTCTTGCCCTTTTGATTGCTTCATCCATGGCTTCAGCAACTTTTACAGGATTCATTGCATCCACAGGCCCACACGGCATATCATAGCCTAATCCAAGTTTCCAGATTTCAACGTGGTTTGCTGTTCTGGCAACTGAAGTTCCCATGGCATAGCCATTATTTTCCACACAGAAAACTACAGGAAGTTTCCAAAGCATGGCCATATTTAAGGTTTCGTGAAGTGACCCTTGTCGAGCGGCTCCATCTCCTAGAAACGTTAAGGTTACAGCGTCTCTATTGAAATATTTGTCTGCAAAAGCAAGTCCCGCTCCTAAAGGAATTTGACCTCCCACAATACCGTGACCTCCATAAAAGCGGTGTTCTTTTGAGAAAATATGCATCGATCCTCCTAGCCCTTGTGAGGTTCCTGTTGCTTTACCATAAAGTTCTGCCATCACCCGTTTTGGGTCCACTCCCATTCCTATAGGCTGAACGTGGTTTCTATAGGCAGTAATCATTTTGTCTTTGGTCAAATCCATGGCATGTAAAGAACCGGCAAGAATAGCTTCTTGTCCATTGTACAAGTGGAGGAATCCTCTCACTTTCTGCTGAATATAAACTTGAGCGAGTTTGTCTTCAAACTTGCGCCAAAAGAGCATTTCTTCATACCAATTTAGATATGTATTTTTTGTGATTTTTTTCATCTTTTTATTTAGAATATAAGACCTAGCAATTGTTTTCAAAAAAACATAGAGAACAAAAATACTACTTTACTTAGTAATAAAAAAAAGTGTTCAACTTAAAAATTACACAAAAGAGATAAATGGAGTTTTTGTAGTGGTGGCTATCTTTTAAAATTGGCAAGATCTAGAAATTATTGGCTCTAAATTATTAACAAAAACTCTGATAAACTATTTGAGGCTATTACCATCAAAAAGCAACGGAAGTAGTACTTTGATTGAATCTGCTTTAAAAACTTGACCTGTTTCCCCCATAAAAAAAATTTCTATGGGATAGTTTTGTTTTATTTCATATTCTGCTATGGATTGTCTGCACGCGCCACAAGGGGGTATAGGTACATTTAATGTTTGCTTTTCAGATCTTGCTGTGACTGCGAGTTGCATTATTTTTAAATTGGGAAATTGAGACCCTGCAAAGAAAATGGCGACACGCTCTGCACACAAGCCCGACGGATATGCAGCATTTTCTTGATTATTGCCGGTAATTACCTCCCCATTTTCAAGAAGTATTGCAGCTCCCACTCTAAATCTTGAATAGGGCGCATAAGCATTTTCTCTTGCCTTTTCTGCTGCATCCATCAAATCAAGAGTCAATAAAGGCAAATGATCTTTGGATTTAAATACACTTAGCTGGGTATGTAGTTCTATTTTTTTCAATTTATTTATGGAAAAAAAATCCCGAGTTGCAGTTAACAATCGGGATTTAATTTAAGTATTTATCGTTTTAATATTCCACATAGTAATCACTATCACCAAAATTGAATGTCAATCCAAAACGCAATGTTCCTTCAAGGGGACTTCTCACTTTAGATGTTGAAAACAAGTAGGAAACATCAATATTAATTGAAGTGTATTTAAAGCCGGCACCAAGAGATAAGAATTTTCTGGAACCTTTTTCATCACTTTCATTAAAATAACCTGTTCTTAAGAAAAATGAGTCCTGGTATGCATATTCTGCTCCAAGAGCCCAAGTGAATTCTTTCAATTCTTCGCTAAAACCATCTGGAGCATCACCAAACGATTGAAATACCCCTTTGAAAAAAGAAACATCATCATCTTTACCTTCTAAAACTTCTCCAAAAGTGGGTGAGTTTGGATCTCTATCTCTAACGGGTGGTGTTGGAACGAGTAGTTTATTGACTTCTGCGGTTACTCCCACTCTGTTGAAGGCATCCAATATAAAATCAAAACCTCCACCCAAAGCAAGGTTTGTTGGCAAGAAGTTTTCTTGACCTACGTCATCATATTTCATTTTGGGACCTAAGTTTGAAATATTAAAACCGGCTCTCCATCGACCATCAAATTCATCATACCGTATTTCTTCACTTTGGTAATAACCCGCTAAATCAACTGCAAATGAACTTCCTGCTGAGGCATCTTCATCTGCAACTTGTAATTTTAAATCAGACCTTAAATAGCGACCTGCTACTGCCATTGAGAATCGCTCACTAAGTCTCAAAGAGTAAGAGACATCAAAAGTAAGTTCATTTGGACTTTGTATTAAGGGTTCTTGAATTGCGTCTTCTCTAAGTTCGATTTCCCCTAAGCTAAAGTATCTAAAACTAGCCGCTACAGCACTTCTTTCATTTAGTCTGTTATAGTAAGTAAGATTACCAAGGAAAATATCATTAACTAGTTGACTTAAGTATGGAGTATAAGTAACACCTATCCCCTGTTTGTAAGTTGAAAAAGCATATTTTGCTGGGTTCCATTGTTGTGAAAATCCATCAGCAGAGGTGCCTACACCCATATCGGCCATACCTGCTGCTCTTGCATCGGCTGCAATGAGAACAAATGGTACAGCTGTTGTTATTACTCTTCTGGGTTCTTCTTGGGCGGTTGTGTTAAATACTACAAAACAAAGTAGCATAGGTATCAGTATTCGCTTCATAAATTTCAAATTTTGGACAAATATATATTTAATTTTTATAGGATGACTAGTTTTTCAAATTTTTCAACTTTCTTATTGGTTAACGTAGATTTTACTGTTAACTTATAAACATAAACACCTTTTCCAATACGGTCACCAAAATCATCTCTTCCATCCCAGGTGATTTCTCTGGATAGAAAACCCTCTGTATTGATTATTTGGTTGCGTGACCACACCACTTTTCCCGTAACTGTAAAAACTTGAACCTGAACTTCAAGTGGTTCAAATGGGCGGTTGTGGTTAAACCAAAATTCGGTATAATTTACAAATGGGTTGGGGTAATTTAAAACGCGTTCGATTTTAAGTTCATTACTTCCTGCTACAACAAATTGGATTTCGGCAATAGAAGAATTATTGTAAACATCCCAGGCTTTGACAGTGAGCGTATGAAGTCCTTCCTCTAAATCTCTTAGGCGGTAACTTAAAGAACCTTTAGTAAAATCATCAACTTCAGCCTGATAGTAGTCATTTAAAACAAAAGGATTTGTTTCATCACCATCGAGAATTGCTGTGATGTCATGACCAATCCCACTAGCTGTATTGATCCCGTTTTCATCTTCCAGTTTGGCAATTAAAATGGGAGAATTGTTTGTAATACCCCCATTGACAAAACTCTCATCATTCATAAAAAGTTTTATTTGAGGACCTTGATTATCATCTGGAGCATTTTGATTTAAGCCTCCCACAAGAATGGTTTCATTTGCACCTGCCTGGTCTTCCAGACTATTGTTTCTCTTAGCATACAAGCTTACCCGTCCCTCACCAACAGGAATTGCAATATCTCTTGGAACAACAAATTCAAATTCAAATTGACCTCCCGAGATAGTTGCTTGACCATTGAATATACCTTCGCCAAGGGTTTCAAAATTCATTATAGCCAAATTACCATTGCCATCTGTTGTTCCATCATTTCCAAGAGTTTGTCTTTGTACTTTTTTATCAAACACTTTGGCCTCTAAAGTTCCATTGTAATTTGTGACTAAATTTCCATTTGAATCAACTACCTGGCCTCCCAATTTTACTCTACTCAAAGCTTTTAGGGTATCATTTGTTGACCCCAAGGGCACTCCATTTAATGTTGTTAAGCGTACTTCTTTTTTGGGAAAAGCGAGTTCCATAGCCGGGTCACCGATATAAAAAATAACCCTTCTTTGTGAGGTTGACATTTCATTTTTTGAAAGTCTGACAGCTTCAGCTGGTGGTACAAAATCTGTGATATCAAATGCATATAGTTTTGACGCAAGTGTATCATTGAATTGCCTTCCTGTTGATACACCAATTTGTCTTGTTGTTGAGATAAGTGCGATAGCTCCACCATCCCTATTCCAGTAAGTAAATTCTCCTGCAGTAGGTCTCAATGGGTTATCAAAACGGGTGAATTCACAAGTAACAGTTACAACAAGAGGATACCGATTTCTATTTCTAAGATTTTGAACTGTTTGTTTGGTTACAATGCGTTCACTGGATAGTCCATCCTCTCCCCCATGTCCAAAATAATTCAAAACCAAAGTGCCCACGTCAATGGAATTCTCAATGGCTTCGTTAACTTTTGGATATCTGTTTCCTCCTGAAGAAGTTTCCTGTTGATAAGAATCACTGTGAATTTTAATGACGTTTACAAAAGGTTTATTTTCAGATATATCATCGCCTAAACGATCTAATGCAACCTGCAAATTAAAATCTGTGGGATGATTATCAGCATCATCAGAAACCAACACAAAATTAGTTCGCCAATTTCCCAAAGCAGCATCAGACTGATATCTAATGACTTTGTTAACCATATCATTTGCCAAAGTAACATTATCGACTACCATTCTTCCAACTGCGATGTCCAATTTATCAGAGGCTGACATACCACCTTCAT
>TARA_R110002072_G_scaffold260722_14_pt1 | contig 39016 bp, 25 predicted proteins | sample TARA_R110002072 | Tara Oceans TARA_R110002072 (sample SAMEA4397118) | marine metagenome | biome: Polar Biome; feature: [SRF] surface water layer (ENVO:00010504); material: water (ENVO:00002006), including particulate matter (ENVO:01000060) such as... | depth 5 m
TTTTCCTGCAATTGTTTCGCTTCCTCGTATAAAGCTTCTAAAAGTGGCGTTTTTTGAACACTTGATGGCTCAATACCGTTTGGGATTTCTGTATCAATGTTTTGAGCCTGACTCAATAACCCGATAGTTAAACAAGAAATTAGAACAAGTTTTTTCATTTTTTAATTGATTTAGATTAGTGATTTTCTAGTTTTATATTAATTATTCAGACTGCAGAAACTTTTTCCAGTAATTTGACCTATAAGGTATTCAAGACCCCCCATTGCTGTGCCGGCATTTCCATACATTCCTAAAACTATGGTTTTATAAGTTTCACAAGCTAGCTCTGCAAGCACAGCTTTTATTTCATCATCCATTCCTGAGGTATCCATCACAACTAGTGCTTCAGAAGCAATTGCATATAATTTTACGAGGGTTTTACCATAGCCTCCCACAATTGCTAGGGGGATTCCGCTTCTTGCAGACATCGCTCCTAAAAGCAATAAATAAGTATCCATCGCAAATAAAATCTCTTCGAGTTGTCTTTGAATGCGCTCAATACCACCGGCGGTAGCATTTTCAAGGATGCCATAAAGCTCACCTGTTTGGCGATTGATACTCCAAAATGCCCTGGATTCAATGTTTTGATCAAATATTTTAAATTCTGTTGAAACCTTGTAGAGTTTTTCGTTCCAGTAGTTTAATTGCTCTAGTTGTAAATCTTGTGCAAACTTGCTGATGTCTCGGGCGGCAAAGACCTCAATGAGCGGTTTGTTTTTTAACTGGCTCAAGGTGGCTTCTTCAAAAAGAGTGTTTTCCATTAAGGCCATTTGAGCCGTTTTTTGCATATTGATTTTGTAAGCTTCTAGGGGGTCTTCTGCCAAGGTTACAAAGTTTGAGGTTTGTACATAGTCAAAATTTACTGATGACTGCTGAGTACCCAGGCTGATCTTGTTCTTCACAATTCCGATTCTGGGGCCCGAGGCAAAGGTCAATGATTGGTCTGTGACTTGATTGTTAAGTGGCTGAAGTAGTGAAGCTAAACGGTCGTCATACAAAAATACTCCGTTTTCATAGTATTTTTTTGCTTCTTCAATTTGATTGTTCAATAAAGCTTCTCCCCATTTTCTGCTACTTAATTTGTACTGGAGCAGGTCTGCCATTTGGTTTGCAAATGTGGGACCTTGCCCTTCGACACCAATGAGGGCACCCCCCAACAATAAACTTTGCACATCTAAATAGTCGGTATGATTGGGTTTTCTGTATTTGTGAAGAAGTGGGTCGTAGCCTGCCAGTGTCTTTTTGACCGAAAATTTATCGTAATTTATTTGAAGGTAAACCCCAGAAAGTTCTGTGCTCAATGAAGTGGTTTCATTAGGGAAAATCTTAAATTCAAACCTGGTGCTTGCTTCAACCCTTCCCGAGTCGATTGAAATGGACACTGTATTTTCTTTTTGCTTATTCAGCGTGTTGCAAGTGAACACATAGGGCGCAATTTTAAAATCTCTTAAATAGTCAACAATTTTTCCTATTGTTTCTTCCTGGTCCTTTGCGTTGATAACGATTCCGTTTGTTAATTTTGCCATAGTTTCAAACGTAGTCAAGTGATAAGCAGTTGAGGTGTTCTTTACGTTCAAAATTATAGCCGGGGCTCCATTTTCATAGGTTTGTATCCATTCTTCTTTTAAGCTGTCACCATTATCTCCATCTGTGGCATAAATGATAAGGTCTGCGCTTGTTGATGACGCCTTGTGCAGCCAGGTGTAAAGTTCTGATGGTGTTTTCCATTTTTGTATGTTTGCGGCCGGATATTGGTCAAGTATTTGCTTTTCCATTTGAGACACAAACTCTTCTATTTTAGCACCGCTATAATTACCGGGCATACTTCCTGAAACATCATACATCAATATGATTTTAGGTGTTTTTACATTATTGTGCATCAAGGCCGAAATGGGCTGGTCGTTTATTTTTATTTTAAAATCTGATGCCGATAGTTGCTCTACTTGATTTGCGTTGGCGTCTAAAGGTTCAACTTCCAATTTCAAAAATGGATATTTGCCGGGCATCGCTTTAACGGATAATTGTTCCACCTGCTTTTGTAAGTCAATATTGGGAGTCACGGCTATGGGTAATTCATTTACTTTCAACACATCGCCGGTTGTGTCTATAACATCACCTTGCAGCGTAATGGTTTTGCCCATCACACTTTTCTCACTCAAAGTGACAGCATCCAAAAAGTAGGATTGTAGTGCTAAAGAAGGTGTAAAGGTATTTAAGCTTCCAATGGCGGTTTGCATTTGTTGAACAAGGGTGAGCCCATTACCAAAATGCAACAGTATTTGATTTCCTGTAAGTTCTTGTAGTGACCATTCTCCCTGAAGGATTTGATGTTCTTGTAGTTCACCACTGGCAACAGAAAGGGTTAGCTGTATTTTTTTGTCTATAAGTTCAGCCGGCTCTGCTTCCAATATTCTGGTATTTTCACCTTCTTTTGGTGTGCCAAAGGTTACATTGGGGTCAAAAAGGTGCAAGTAAATGTGGTCAAATTCATTTTTTAGCTTGATGCAAGGGGTGCGGTTTTTATCCCATCTATAATCAAAAGTATGTGGTCTGTTAAGATGTCCTTTTGGCAAAAATCCAAAAAGATGGTTGGCAAGGTCTTTACTTTCCTGTTCATTTTGGTCTATAGTAAATTGTTTGTCTTTGTTTGGACTCACCTGGAGTTCTTCACTCCACCGGTCTAAAATAGTTTGGTTTACGAGGGGTTCAAATTTTCGGTCGATGGGCTTGAAAAAGAATTTTTTTACATCATCAGGCTGAAAATCGGTGCGTTCATACACCACTTGACAGTCAAATCCTGCCTGGCGTAACATATTGTTGAGCAATTCAGCTTTTTCTCTGGGGGTTGCAAAACCGCTTCGCAACACGCCCTGGATACCGGTGACCATCATTTTACCCATTCCTCTCAATGAGTTGTTCTCGGGAGGTATAAGGTATATTTCATCTCTAACAAAGGCCAACATAGCTTCGGGGTTTTTGCTTTCAATGAGCTTTTGCATTCTGCCTTCCAGAAAATCGGGACTGGATTTGACGGCCATCAACATTTCTTCCCAGACTTTGTATGGAGCTAGACCAGAGCCTTGATAGTCAATATTTGGTGTGTTTTTGCCACAACTAAAAAAAGATAACGGCAGCATAGATGCTAAGCCTAGTAAAGACATTTGCTCAATAAACTCTCGCCTTGTGGTGCCGCTATCTATTTGTGTTTTCATTGTTTAGTTAATTAGGGTTAATGATTTCTATCAATGTTTTTGTTATCAAAATCATCGAGTACTTGTAGTGATGAAATGTAGTTGTCAAATTCAAAAAGTTGCCAAAGATCATCAGGGGTCATTTTTTTGGCACTGAGAAGCATATAAAATCTATCGATATAAATAAATTCAATGCTGGCATCTTGGTTGTCTGTTTGATATCTATTGACTGTTTTTATGCCATTTCTCAGTTTTTTTTCAACCAGGGTTGTGGGTGGAAAGTCTTCATTTAAATCATACGTGGCATTAAACATTGTAATAATTGAAGGGCCTAAGGGTCCGGCAGCATCGGCTATTTTTAAATGAATTTTTGCATCCCCAAAGCTGCCTTCAGAAGTGGCCATATCTCCTGAGACGTTTAAAAAGTCCCTCTCTAAATCCGCTATTCTGAAAGGAAATGTATCTTCCAACTCTTGCCTGTTTAGTGGAATTTTTTTAGATACAGGTTTTTGAGAGCTTGGTTTTATAGTTGCTTTTTCTATAGTATTGTTTATCTCCGGAACAAAAGTTTGCTTAGATTCAGATTTACAAGCATAGAAACAATAAAGTAGCAGTGAGTAAATAAGGAGATATTTTGTTTTATGTAAGTGAAATTTGGTCACAGTTAAAATTTTAGTTTTTCTAATTCCTCTTTTGCCTGAAGCAGTTTGTTGCTGTCATATCTTCTTCCACTCAAGGTGATGTGATAGCGGTTGTCTTTGATGTACTCCAGTTCAGAAAATTGGATGCCTTTGTCCAAAGATTCTTTGAGTAAAATTCTGTTTCCTTTATGGTCTTGGGTTTTTGCCCAACCGTTTGCTTCTTGGTTGTTGACCTCCATAGAAATCATTTTATGAATGGCATTGAGGTGACCAAAGCCATAATTTCCTGCACCATCTATAATGGTAAGGCTTATATTTTCAGTTTCGTGATTGGGATTTGCATTCAAACTGTAAGTCGCGGCAACTGTTTGAGCAGCAGGTGAAGCTGAACTTCTCAATGGGACTCCTGCCAATTGTTTTGGCAACTTTGATAGGAGAACTTCATCTGTGTGGGCTTCTGTGGCTATTAACTCCTGAAGCCAAGTGCCCTCCTTTTTGGCCGATTTTTCGAATTTCTCAACTTTCTCTTCTACTGATTTTGTGTGTTTTTCTGCCGCTTGCTGGCAGGAGGTTAGAACAATTAGAATTAAAAACATTAAAATTAAAACAGGTCTCATCACGATGGTTTTTAAAATTGAACAAAAAATTCTCCTTGAATATAAATGGTTGCGGTTCTGTCTATGGGGTTATATAACTGGCCTTCGAAAGTGCCTTTTAGGTGTTCTTCTGAAAGTTCCTCCAGAATAAGAGTGGCCTGTGGCTTATTTATGTTAGTGACATTCATCATTGGTAAAGGGTTATCTTTTGCGGATAAAAACCCCAGTTGAACGCCAATATAAAGGGGTCCAAAATAACCTAACTCTTCAAACCGCCCATTAGAATACGTTTTTTCCTGAATGGGTTTTAAATCAAAAAGTATAATCGAAACAACTTCAGAAGAACCGTCATTATCGTCAGGATTAGAAGCAGAAATGGTAACATTATATCGTTCATCTGGCAGTTTACCTTTCTGGGCTATCACATAGTCTTTTTCGTTAAAAACATAGGTAGCACCATTGACAGTTACTTTAATATATGAATCAGAAATCGTAGGTTGGTTTGCTTCAGTAGTGCTTAGGTCTTGAAATGCAAAGCCTGAAAAAAAAGTTAAAAATAAAAATAGGTTAACGATAGTTTTCATCTTGATTGCATTAAACATTTTTAAACCATTCGTTGAATTTTTCACCTAAAAAAGGAACGGGTTGTTCTTTTTTATTTATCGCATTCATTAGGCCCAGAACCCACATGTAGATTAACACGACAAAGCCTACGATATAAATAATCCAGCCTAAAATGGGTATTAAGCTAATGATGCCTATAGCAAGGCCGGTGAGAGCCAATCCCAGTGATTGTCTTATATGATAGTTTGCAAAAGCTTCCTTTTTATCTTTATTCATCACATAAGCAATGATAAGCCCTATAAAGGTGATGTATGCTATAGTAGCAATACTTAAAGAGCTATCAGCAGCTTGGTTTGTTTCTGTTTGTTTTGTACTTGTGTTTTCCATGTTTTAATTATTTTAATTCATTAAATTTGAGTTCATCTGCCAGTTGCCACATGGTATCTAAATTATTTTTGTTGCTCCTCATGGTGACATAAAAACGTTGCTCTGCTTCAAAAACAAGGTGTACCAAACCTGTTTGTTTAGCTTCCATTTCTGAAGATTTTTGGCCGTTTCTCAGATATACTTTTTTGCGTATTTGGCCATTATTTTCCTCGCCCTCTGCGTCAAGACTTGAAGTTTTCATGGTGTTAACGGCCATTGCAAATGGACCTTGACCATCCCAAACATTGAGCGTAATATTGCTTTCAGGGCTTGAGGGGTGTTTATAGACGGCCATTGCCCATGGCAAGTTCTTTTTGTCTATTTCTATGGAGGTATCTTCTATGGTGTACGCTCCCAATACTTCTGGAAACCAGTTAGCAATATCTTGACCTGTTTTACCAGATTTTACAGCATTCTGTATTACTTCCTTTCCTTTTGAATTGGCTCGAACCACTTTTTCTAAACCTGTTTCATTGAACTCGGCCTTTTGTTCTTTTTCGTTGCATGCAATACATCCAAAAAGAAGAATGAGTATATAGATTTGATTTTTCAAAATAGTTTTATTAGTTATCATTTAATATAAAAACCTGTGTTTCTTCCGGTAAAAATTTACTGGTGGATATGGTCATTTTAGTAAGAAACACTCTCCCTGATGCGCTGTTAAAAACTTCGTCAATTGAATAGTGCATTATATTCCAACCTTCTTCAAAATTTAGATCGTAAACTGTGCTGATTACAACTTCTTCGTCTTCGTGACCAGTCATTGTCAATACGCTGCATTCACCTTTTACAGAGGATTCTTTTTCCACATAAACCCACTCCAGATAAAATCCTACTGCAGCATTGTCCATTTGGTAAGAATCCAACCAGTTTGCAACATCGCTATTGGAAGCAATGTACATAGTCCCGTGATTGGTTTGTGTTGCTTCTTCTCCAACAAAAAATGGGGGCAGTCCAAACATTCGGGCGTCTGGGTTTTCAATTTCAATAGTGTTTTCGTTGCTATATTTACTGCACTCATGTTTTGAAGCCACCGTGTGAAAAGACAAGGTCCAGCCTTCTGGCGCCTCTTTTTGTTGTTCTTCTGCTTCCAGCAGGAGTTTTTCCATATAGTCATAATCCAGACTAAAGCTTGCTGTCCCGTTTGCATCAATAGTACCCCATTGGGTAATTTCACCTGTCATAAAATCTGCTGAGAGAATGTCTGCTGTGGGAAGTTGCCTGTTATGTGAGCTTTCAATAGTAATTGTTAACTGCGCCTGAATGGAAGTAACAAGCAGTAAGCTTACACCCATTAAAAAGTGTTTGAATTTTGTTTTCATATTTTGATTGAATGGTTAATTTGTTTTTTTGGATTACATAAATATGTAGCCCGCTGTGCTAAAATTGAAATTGTTTTTCTCTATGATGGTACACTCCATAGTGCCTGATGTGTTTTTCTTTTTCTTGTTCTTTTTATCCTTCATATCCATATACATCATAAGTGATCCTTCATATTGTTGCATTTGGTTTCTCAATGCCGGAGGAAATTGGTCTGAGTTTGAGGGAAACACATCATTAAAACTCACAGGACCATCTGGAGTGAAGTAAATAATAAAGGTATAATCATCATTTTCCATTTTTTTACCAATACAATCATATCCTAAAAAGGTTTTGTTTGGCAAATCTGTCACAGTAAAGCTGCTCATATCAAATTCATCGTCTTCGGGCACATCACTCAAATCAACAGAGGTAGCAGTTGCTATTTTATTTCCGCCGGAATCCATAAACATATAAGTGATGTTTTCGTGACCATCCATGACCATAAACATTTCCAGGCCTGTACTCATTTTTGAACCTAAATAGGTAGCACCAGGCTTTAAGTGATAATCGATATCCATGGTGCCCTCTTTTGTGGTCATTGTGAGTCTGTATAAATATTCAAATTCAAAAGAGGCCGGTACATTTTGAGGAGTGATTTTTTTGCCCTTTTTTCCACCGCCAAGATTTGGATCAAAGACCTTATCCATTGTTTTGCTTGTTTTTTGAGCTGCCTTGTCTGCTGTCTTGTTGATGACGGTTTGCTCGACCTTTTTTTCTACTCTATTTTTGAGTTTTTCTAAAAATTGTGCTTGACCTGTTGTACTAAAAACAAAAAAGCACAATGTAAATAGCAATTTGAATGGTGATTTCATTTTTAAAAAGTTTTTTTATTGATACCCAAATTTTTAATATTTTGATTATAAAAACACTAAAAAGTGTACGGAGAAGATGAAATTCTGTATAGTTTGCAAATTTTAAATATTAAAAGTCATTTTTATAAAATTTGCATTTCAACTTTCAGAATTTCATCCCTACTAGATTTTAACCCTTTTATACAAGGATTTTGTGAGTTAATACAATTATTGTTTTACATTTATAGATAAGATTTAGTTTTATTTGTCTAAATAAAAATCAATGTTGAAAATTATTTTAATTGATGATGAATCCAAATCACTCACTAGTTTGGAATGGGAGCTTACAAACTTTTGTGATGATATTGAGGTTATTGGAAAATTTACAAACCCAATAGAAGCCCTAACGTTTTTAAAAACAAATTCTGTTGATTGTATTTTTTTGGATATTGAAATGCCTCAAATGGATGGATTTCAGTTTCTGGACCAAATTAATGAAAAAGACTTTGCTGTTGTTTTTACAACAGCTTATGACCAATATGCCATTAAAGCAATCAAAGAGAGAGCTCTCGACTATTTGTTGAAACCCATTGACTCTGACGATTTAAAACTTACATTGGACAGGGTTTATGAATTTAAAAAATCCAATCAATTAAATAAGACCCTTGAAGATAGCTTGCTTAAGATTTCAAAATCAAATGAGGTCTTGTCCAAAAAAGTTTCCATTCCTATTGATGGAAAACTTATATTTTTGAGAACACAAGAAATTATTTATTGTAAAAGTGATGGAAACTACTGTACCATTTTTCTTGAAAATAAAGAAAAACTTTTTCTTACCAAGAAGTTAAAAGAAGTGGAAGACCTTTTAAACTTTAATTGCTTTTTTAGAATTCACAATTCCTATCTAATTAATCTTGAAAAGGTAAAAGAATATTTTAAAACAGATGGTTATGTGGTTCTTAGCAATAACAAAAAAATTCCGGTTTCAAGAAACCGTAAAAATAACTTTTTAGACCGTGTTTAATTTTCTCCTCATATGTTCAATTCCTTTGATTTAATTCACATACTTGAAAATTCAAATTTCAATGGAGTTGCCTGGGGTGTTGTCTGCATTTTATTCTATTTATCTGTTTATTTTTTAATCATCTATTTTAGAGCTAAAGAGATATTTTATTTATTTTATAGTATCTATGCATTTGTTAATGCTATAAATATTTTAAAGTATCTCAAAAATGTTTTTTTTGAAGAGCTTATTTCTAATTACATAATTTTTTTCCATCACCTTCATTTTCCGCTTCAATTTATTAGCTATGTTTTTTTCTCTTTATTTCTGTTAGAAATATTACAATTTAATAAGAGGCATCCTCTTTTCTATAAAAGAGTTTACCAAATGGTCTATTTACTTTCTTTCATATTTGTGCTTTTTGTAATTGGGCGTTATTTGTTTGATGGCTTTTATATCCTAAGAGGCTTCTATTTCTATTTTATAATGCCTTTGGGGTTTTTTATAACTGTTTATTCATTTTTACTTATTCTCAAAATGAATGATACTGTTAAGTACTATATTCTTTCAGGAATGTTTATTATTTCTATCGCTGCTTTTACACTCGCATTGTTAACTTTTGGTAAAGGCATTGAAGCAATCAACAAATACTATTCTATTTTTTACATTTCATTACTGATTGAAAACCTGCTTTTTACCTATGCCCTTTCCATTAAACAAAGAGAGGCTTATCTGGAAAAGGTATCCATTCAAAAACAATATTTGATACAACTTAGAGAAAATGAACGTATCAAGACTGAACAAAATATAAAATTAGAAAATGAACTTGCAAAAAAAGAGAAAGAATTAAATTTTGTTGCTAAAAAAGCTGAAGAAGAGCGCGTTGCCAAACTAAAATCTGAATTTGAAAATGAGCTGCAAATACTTCATCTCGCTTCTTTACAAAGCCAAATGAACCCTCATTTTATATTCAATGCGCTCAATTCTATAAAAGTTTTCTTAATAGAAAATAACAAAGAAAAAGCCGTTTATTACCTCAATAAATTTTCAAAATTAATTAGAAAAATTCTCGAGAGTTCACGTGTTGAAAGCCATAGCCTGGAAGAAGAGTTAGAGATCATCACGCTTTATCACAGTATAGAAAACATACGTTTTGATGAAGGTATTCAATTCACAATTCAAAAAGACCCAAAGGTTTTGATTTCCAAAATAAAAGTTCCTCCACTATTGCTTCAACCCTTTGTAGAAAATGCTATTTGGCATGGTCTTATGCTTAGCGAAAAAGAGAGAAAAATCATTATTAAGGTCTATGAAGAAAACAGCATTGTCAAGCTATCTCTTATTGATAACGGTATTGGAAGAGAAAAATCGATGGAATTAAAAAATAAAAAATCATACAAAAAAGAATCTGTGGGCTTGAAAATGACTTCTGAACGCCTTTCATTCTTTAATAAAAAACAAAATCTAAACTATTCTTTTAAGTTTATTGATAGGAAAGACAATGAAGGAAATACTGCAGGAACCGAAGTCTGTTTTACTTTTGCGTAATATAAGTGTGCTGTACTTTACACTCTTTAAAATTAAAAATAACTATCTCTAAAAGGGAATCTAATATTTAACTTTTATGGGACTTGGAAACAGACTCCAATTCCTTGTACCACTCCTCTCCAAACTTCCTTATTAAAGCATCCTTCACAAATTTATAAACCGGCACCTGAAGTTCTTTACCCAAGGCACAAGCATCATCACAAATGGGCCATTTGTGGTAGTTTACCGCCGCAAAAGAACTGTAATTTTGAACTCTAACAGGATATAAATGACAGGAAATGGGTTTTCTAAAATGGGTTTTCCCGGCATTATAGGCGTCTTCTATGCCACAGCTAGCGATGCCTTTGTCTGTAAAAGTAACATAGGCACATTCTGCTCCGTCAACTAAGGGGGTTTCAAGAGCGCCTTTATCAGTTTCAATAAAAGTGCCTAGTTTTTCAATAGCAGCAATACCTTCCGGACGTAAAAATGGTTTTACATCTTGATAAATTTCCTTAAGAATCTGAACTTCCTCTACTTCCAGAGGTGCGCCGGCTTCACCTGCTATACAACATTCACCTTTGCAGGCACTGAGATTGCAGACAAAATCTTTTTCGATAATGTCTTCAGATACAATTGTCTTTCCAATTTGAAACATGCCGCAAAGATAGTAATTCTAAAATCCCTTTTTTAGCTTAAAATGGTGTTATGATACTTTATGAAAATAGTAACTATTTTATGATTTTATAAGACCTTTTTATTTGTAGTTTTGCAGGCTTAAAAATTAAAAGATTCATGGAACTATTTTTAGCTTTTGACTGGAAAGAAATGCTAACAGCCACAATGGTGCTTTTTGCTGTGATAGACATCATTGGAAGCATTCCTATTATCGTTGATTTACGCAAAAAAGTGGGACACATTCAAAGTGAAAAAGCCTCTATTGTTGCCGCGGTATTGATGGTCGTTTTCCTCTTTGTAGGAAAAGAATTGCTCAACCTCATAGGTATTGATGTAAACTCATTTGCCGTAGCCGGCGCATTGATCATTTTCTTTCTTGCCATAGAAATGATCCTTGGCATCAAACTTTATCGAGATGATAGCCCTCAAACAGCTTCTATTGTGCCAATTGCCTTTCCTTTGATTGCAGGTGCAGGTACTTTAACTACCATTTTGTCTTTTAGAGCAGAATTTGAAGTCATCAATATTATTATTGCCATCATTTTAAATACTATCTTTGTATATGGTGTTTTAAAGTCTTCTGCAAAAATAGAACGACTGTTTGGTAAAAACGGTATCAGTGTGATTAGAAAGATTTTTGGAGTGATTTTACTTGCCATCGCTGTTAAATTATTTGCCTCAAATGTTATGGGGCTCTTTCAACAAAATTTATAACAATGAACATTTTTAAAAGTATTCTTGCTGTTGCCGCTCTGGGTCTTCTTATTTTTAACTTAACAATTATTGACTTTTCTGATATCACAGGAAAGGAAAGCATTGTCGCTCTAATTGGAGTAGTAGCCTGTTTTTGCGCCTTACTGCTTTTGGCAATCTTGTTTACTTCAAAAAAGATAGACAAGAAAATGAAAGAAAAAAGCAATTAATTCACTACCTGTTAAATAATTTTTTAGTTCACACCAAAAAAACTTAAAAAATTAAACCTAACTAGATTTTCCTATTGTAGAAAATACTTGATAACACTAACTTTGCCACCCATGAGCAAAGCCATTATCGATTCTCTTTTTGCACAGTCTTCGGAAACCCGAAAACTGGTGGATTCTATTAGCCATTCCGAAAAAAAAATACATATTACAGGGCTAGTAGGCGCCTCCGCCTCACTTGTTCTGGCTGAAGCTTTCAAAAATACAGAACGCCCCTTTTTACTAATTTTCAACGATAAAGAAGAAGCCGCTTATCATCTCAATGACCTTGAGGCCATTTTGGGTGATAACGATGTGCTCTTCTATCCCGGAAGTTACCGCCGTCCTTACCAAATTGAAGAGACAGATAACGCTAATGTATTGCTGCGTTCTGAAGTGCTCAACCGCATCAATTCCCGAAAAAAACCGGCAGTTATCGTCACCTATCCCGATGCACTTTTTGAAAAAGTAGTTACTAAAAAAGAACTGGAAAAAAACACCCTCAAAATAAGTGTGGGTGACCAACTTTCAATTGATTTTGTTAACGAAGTACTGTTTGAATACCAGTTTCACCGCACCGATTTTGTGACAGAACCCGGCGAGTTTTCAGTGAGAGGCGGGATTCTCGATGTGTTTTCGTTCTCCAATGATGAGCCCTTTCGTATTGAATTTTTTGGCGACGAAGTGGAGAGTATTCGCTCTTTTGATGTAGAAACACAACTTTCGTTGGAGCAACAAAAAAAAATTACCGTGATTCCCAATATTGATGCTTCCACTTCGCAAAGTAACCGCATTAGTTTTTTAAAGTATGTCAACGATAAAACCATCGTGTTCATAAAAAACCCCAACTTACTTTACAGTGGGATTGATTCACTTTTCGCGAAAGCAGAAGAAGCTTTTTCGTCGATGAGCGATGGCATCAAACAACTGGAGCCGGAAACCTTGTTTTGTACCTCATCATTGCTAAAAGAAGAGTTAAAGGCGTTTACTGCCGTGGTCATGCAAAAAAGCCTTTCGGCGGAAGCCATAGATTTTAAAACAAACCCTCAACCCTCTTTCAACAAACAGTTTGATTTACTCATTGAAAACCTCAACGAGAATACAGAAAATGGATTTAAAAATTTTATTTTCTGTTCTTCAGAACAGCAAGCAAAACGCTTTCACGATATTTTTGAAGATGCACAGCTTGACGTGAAACAGTTTGAAACCATTGTTTTTCCATTGCACGAAGGCTTTATCGATGTTGGGCAAAAACGGGTATGTTATACAGACCATCAAATTTTTGAGCGCTATCATAAATTTCAGCTTAAAAATGGGTATGCAAAAAAACAAGCCATCACACTCAAGGAATTGACCAATCTTGAAATAGGCGATTATGTCACTCATATTGACCACGGTATCGGGAAATTTGGCGGATTGCAAAAAATTGATGTGGAAGGTAAAAAACAGGAAGCCATCAAATTAATTTATGGCGAGCGGGACATTCTGTACCTGAGCATTCACTCACTTCACAAAATTTCAAAATACAACGGCAAAGACGGCAAACCACCCAAGATATACAAGCTGGGTTCCAATGCCTGGAAAGCCCTCAAACAAAAAACAAAAACACGGGTTAAAGAAATTGCTTTTAACCTGATTGAATTGTATGCCAAGCGAAAACTTCAAAAAGGTTTTGCCTATGACCCCGATTCTTATTTGCAGCACGAGCTGGAATCTTCGTTTATCTATGAAGACACTCCAGACCAGATGACGGCTACAGAAGATGTGAAACGCGATATGGAAAGCGAGCAACCTATGGACCGTTTGGTTTGCGGTGATGTGGGCTTTGGTAAAACCGAAGTTGCGATTCGTGCCGCTTTTAAGGCAGTTGACAACGGCAAGCAAGTGGCTGTTTTAGTACCCACAACCATATTGGCATTTCAGCATTTTAAAACCTTTACAGAACGTTTGAAAGACATGCCGGTAACTGTCGATTATCTAAACCGTTTCAGAACAGCTAAGGAACGAAAAACAACACTGGAAAATCTGGCTTCCGGAAAGCTGGATATTGTCATTGGGACACATCAATTGGTAAACAAAGCCGTAAAATTCAAAGATCTGGGCTTGCTCATAATTGATGAAGAACAAAAATTTGGTGTGGCTGTTAAAGACAAACTCAAACTCATTAAAGAAAACGTTGACACACTTACACTCACTGCAACCCCCATTCCCAGAACATTGCAATTTAGTTTGATGGCAGCACGGGATTTATCTGTGATCACCACACCACCTCCCAACAGGTATCCAATTGAAACCAATGTGATTCGATTTTCTGAAGAGTTGATTCGGGATGCAATCCGGTATGAAATCTCGCGCGGCGGACAAGTATTTTTTGTACACAACCGCATTGAAAACATTACCGAAGTCGCAGGTTTGATTCAACGTGTGTTGCCTGATGCTAAGGTTGGCATTGGTCACGGGCAAATGGAAGGAAAAAAACTGGAAAACCTGATGCTCGCCTTTATGAACGGGGAATTTGATGTGCTGGTTTCCACCACGATTATCGAAAGCGGTCTGGATGTACCCAATGCCAATACCATATTTATCAATAACGCCAATAATTTTGGTTTGAGTGATTTACACCAAATGCGTGGACGTGTGGGCAGAAGCAATAAAAAAGCGTTTTGCTATTTCATCACGCCTGAATATTCTGCCATGACTGAAGACGCCCGAAAACGCATCACTGCCCTGGAGCAATTTTCAGAACTGGGCAGCGGTCTCAACATTGCCATGAAAGATTTGGAAATACGCGGTGCCGGTGATTTACTGGGTGGTGAACAAAGTGGTTTTATCAACGAAATTGGTTTTGATACTTACCAAAAAATCCTTGCTGAAGCAATTGAAGAACTTAAAGAAAAAGAATTCAAAGACCTCTATAAAGACGATAAGAAAAAGAGCTTCATCAAAGAAACCGTCATCGATACCGATTTTGAAATCCTTTTCCCCGATGACTATGTCAACAATATTACAGAAAGGCTCAACCTCTATAACAAGCTTTCCGATTTAAAAACCGAAAATGAGTTAATGCAATTTGAAAAAGAACTGGAAGACCGTTTTGGAGAATTACCTGTTCAAGTGGTTGATTTACTCAACAGCGTGCGTGTAAAATGGATTGCCATCAAAATGGGTCTGGAACGCGTGGTGATGAAGCAGGGCAAGTTTGTGGGTTATTTTATTGCCGACCAGCAATCCGGTTTTTATCAAAGTGATGCATTTAATAAAGTACTCCAGTTTGTACAAAGTCAATCAGGCCTTGTGAAAATTAAAGAAAAACAAACCCGCACCGGTTTGCGTTTGCTGTTAAGTTTTGAACACGTAAAATCTGTCAAGCAGGCGTTGGTGGTTTTAGACCGGTTTATGGACCCCAAAGATTCTTAGATCAGTTTGAAAATAAAAAAACCCTGTCCATTATAGACAGGGTTCTTTTGGTTGGTTAGTTAATTAGTTAACGTTTTACAATAATAAATTCTGATCTTCTGTTTTGCTGGTGTTGCGCTTCTGTACAATTTGCTCCACAGTTCACTGCAGGTTTGTCTTCTCCAAAACCTTCACCGCTAATTCTGCTTTCGTCAATTCCTTTAGAAATGACATATTGAACAGTTGCTTGTGCTCTTCTGTTTGATAATTCTCTGTTGTATTCAACCGCACCACGAATGTCTGTATGACTTTCCACTTTGATGACCATTTCAGTATGCTTCTTCATTAATTGAACAAGTTTATCCAATTCTGTAGCTGCCTGTGGTTTGATATTGTGTTTGTCAAAATCAAATAAAATGGGGTTCAACACCACTTGATCATCCACAATAATTTCATCAATGGGTCTCAATAGAATTTCAGTAGCTACATTTTTATCTGCTGAGGAAACAGTGGTTGCATTTGATTCATAACCATTAAGAGATGCTTGAACGCTTAAATTTTGATCACATTCCACTTCAAAAGTTGCTTTACCATCGGCACCGGTCATTTTTGATGTCAATCTGTTTTGATTGCTGTCATAAAGCGCTACAGTAGCTCCACTTAGAGGTCTGTTTGTGTTTGCGTCTTTTACAATGCTGTTGATTGTGGAAACACATATTTCTTTAATGCTGTATATATTGTCACTACCTCCTTCACTGCTTCCGCCTCTGTTTGAAGCAACAAATCCTTCTTGAGTAGCATCGTTTATACTAAAAGAAAAGTCATCTGAAGAACTATTGATGGGTACTCCTAAATTTTGAACGGCACCAAATCCTGAACCTGACTTTGAAGCTTTAAATACATCAAGTCCTCCTAGTCCAAGGTGTCCGTCACTTGAAAAATAGAGCGTTCCGTCATCTCCAATAAATGGAAATACTTCTTTTCCTTCAGTATTTATAGTTGTACCTAAATTTTCGGGTTCGCCAAAAGCTCCGTCGGTACTAATTGAAACTTTATAAATATCAGAATCTCCGTTTCCTCCGGGTCTGTCTGATACAAAATACAATGTACTTCCATCTGGGCTTAATGCCGGGTGACCTTCAGAATACTCTGTGGTATTGAAGGGCACCGGTTGGATGTCTCTCCACTGTCCGTCAACCAATTCTGCATAATAAATGTTTAACTGATTTATTCCTTCATCGTCTTTTTTGTATTTTCCGTTGTAGAAATCGTTTCTGTCAAAATACATTCTTTTTCCATCGGCAGTAACAGTGACAACTCCTTCATGGTATTTGGAATTGACATCACCCTTTACCGGCTGAACATTTGTTGCCATTCCATTTACATAAGTGGCTTCATAGATATCCAAATAAGGTTCTTGATTTCTACCATAAGTTTTGTTTGAGGTATTTCTTGCTGTAGAAAAGTAAATTTTATCGCCCACTTTATGTGCACCAAAGTCTGAGAAAGAACTATTTAAACCACCAACCGCTTTAACAGCAAATCGAGGCTTGCCTTCCATAATTTGCGGGATGTAGTTTGGATTTCTTTTATACTCAATAGCTCTTGAATCATTGGGACTCATTTGAGCAAATTGGTCCATTATGGTGTTTGATTCTTCAAACTTACCATTTGCTTTTAAAGTTTGAGCATAGTTGTAAATCGTTTCAGGACTCACCCCTTTTCTGGTCGAAACTCTTTTGTAAAAAGGTTCTGCCTTTTTTGTATCATTTATAAGAAAGTAAGCATCTGCAAGACGGGTATAAACATAGGTATCTGCTTTTCCTCTTTTGATTAGTTTTTGATATTCTTCAGCGGCTTTAACATATTCAAATCTATCAAAGTGCTTGTCTGCAGTTTTTGTGTCTCTATTTTGAGCAAATACTATAGTGGTGCTCGCTACTAAAAGAAATACTAGTGTGTATAATTTTTTCATGTCGTTTTGCTTAGTTGTTTAAAAGAATCTTGGTGAACGTAAAACACGCTTGTTGAAAAATAAATCAAAGGATAATATAACTTCGTGAGAAGCAGGTGCTACCACGTCTAAATCTGAAACCACGTGGTCATAAGCATAGCCTATTCTGATGTTATCTGTTACCTGAAATCCAACCAGTCCACTAAATGAATCATCCAACCTGTATGATGCACCAATTTCAAATTTGTCAAAAAACAATGCATTTAAATTAGCATCAAATGAAAGAGGTGCTTCAAAAGCTGATTTTACCATAACAGAAGGCTTTAGCTTAAATGTTTCACTCACATTGAATACATATCCTGTTGTAGCAAAAAAGTGTTGGGTTTCTGAACCAATTTTTAATTCATTTTCATCAAGGTGTACTGAGCTTAAGAAGTTTGGCACAGACACTCCCAAATAAAAATTGTCTGTGTAGAAGAATGCTCCAGCTCCAATATTTGGATATGTTTGATTGATGTCCTGTGAGAAAAAAGGATCATTTGGATCTTGTAATTCAAGACTGGTCAAGCCCACATCGTGAAAAGTAGCTCCTGCTTTTAAACCCAAAGCCAATTTTGCTTGTTCACCTAGTCTCAAGGTATAAGAAAAGTCAACATAAACATTCGTTTCTTTAATGGGCCCCAATTCATCTTTAATGGCAGACAATCCTAAGCCCACCTTTTCCCCAATAGGTGAATGTGCAGAAAAGGTAAATGTTTCCGGTGCTCCATCAAGGCCAGACCATTGATTTCTATACAAAGCTGTTAAAGAAAGGCTTTCTTTTGAACCTGCATAGGCAGGGTTTACCACATTCATATTGTACATATATTGTGTGTACTGTGGATCTTGCTGTGCACTCAAATCCTGAAAGCCAAGGACTATAACTAAGATGAGTAAAAGAGAGAATTTTTTCATTATATATTATTTGATTGTTATGTTAGTGATTATTTATTTAAGTATATATATCCTGTTAATGGATCTTCATTCTGAATCTTAATGACATAAAAGTAGTTTCCAACCGGAAGTGCTTCACCATCATCAGACTGTCCACACCATTCATCAACATAATTGTTTTGTTCAAAAACAACCCTACCGTGACGATTGAGAATAACCAGTTCCAACGGACCAGATTTATCATTTAAAAATTGTAAATCAAAGCAGTCATTTAATCCGTCATTGTTGGGTGAAATTCCTTGAGTGATGACACAGTTCTCATTAGCATAAAATGAAACAACAATATCATCTACTCCAATGCAGCCATCATCACTCACTTCAACAGCATAAATACCCGCATCTGTCACATCAAGTGTTGGGGACGTTGCTCCTGTGATAACCCCACCATTAAAAAACCAAGTATAGGTCACGTTTTCAGAAGTTTCATTTGAAGGTGTTGCATTTAAAGTAAGTATTTCTTGTGCACATTTTAAAGTATTTTCTCCTAGATTGACTTCAGGATTGTTTCTAAAGTTTACTGATACAGTATCAGATTCAACACAGTTAAAGTAAATAACATCGAGGCTATAGTTGCCGGATTCAGTAACTACTATACTAAAACTGGTTTCACCGGTACTCCAAAGGAAACTGGCCTGAGAGGGATCAATTCCTTCAATTACAGGGATAATTTCATAAGACTCCCCATCACATAAAACAATGTCTTCGCCTAAATCAACAGTATAATTTGCAACATCAACTGAAACAGCATCACTTGCAACACAATTTAAATCTGATGTAACTTCAACAGCATAGTTACCCACTTCAGTTACTTCAAGGGTTGCCTCATTTTCGCCTACAATCAAATCTCCATTAAAAAACCATTCATATGTGACACTTCCCAAATCATTTATGTTTTCGGGGGTGGCATCAAGAGTCACTAGCAATTCGTCACAGAAAAAAACATTTCCACCCAAATCAACCAGTGGTTGTGGGGCAAAAGTTAAATTGATATCATCTGTTTCAACACAATCTGAGAAGGTTACTTCAACACTATAGTTACCGTTTTCACTTACGGTGATTGTTGGTGTGGTTTCACCGGTGCTCCACAAATAAGTGGCGTCTGCCGGGTTGATTCCTTCTATGGTGGGTATGATTTCAAATGTGTCTTCACAAACAATGGTATCATCCCCCAAATCAACTGTAAAATCTACTATAATGACTGAAACGGTATCACTTCTAAGACATCCTAAATCTGAGGTCACTTCAGCAGTATAGTCTCCAACCTCAGTTACTTCCAGTGTGGGTTCATTTTCGCCCGGGATTAACTCACCGTTAAAAAACCATTCATAGGTAGCGCCTCCCAGGTCATTAATATTTAATGGAGTCGCGTCAAGTACTGCAAAAACATTATCACAGACTAAAATATCATCCCCCAAATCAACAATTGGAGCGGTTATAAATTCAACAATAACTTCATCTGTTATGATACAATCAGGTGCATCGGGGTTCTGAATTTCAACGCCATATGTACCCGATACAGTTACAATAAGTTCCGGGCCATTCTCATCAGGAATTATATCACCATTAAAGAACCAGGTTATAATTGAATCTGGGGAGGTATCAACACTCAAGATGACTTCTTCGTCATCACAAGGCGCGTTGCCGTTTGCAACTGTTAAATCTTCACCAAGATCTGCACTACCAATAAAGAAACTTCCACCTTCAATAAAAACGGCAGAGTCCCATGAGGAGTCATTTCTGTCTGCTACAACAAGTTTCATCCTGTAGGGATTGTTTGGTGTGACAAACTGCCAAGCTTGCATTAAAACTGTTAGACCATTTAAATTTACAGGCGCAGAAGCCGGTGGTTGACCGGTTGCTCCATAAAACACATCAAAAAATTCAGGATTTTCTGAGGAACAACTTCCATTATGTGTTTGATCTCTTATAGTTGTAACTGAAATTGGCACTTCACCGGGAGTATCAGGAACCAAAGCCATATTAACGATATCACCGGTAACCATATCTTCTAAAAAGAACGCAAATGCATCAGAAAATGAGCATTGGAAAGTCCCATATTCATTGGATCCAAATACAAAATTAAAGCTTATGGAATCTGTAAGTGGTGTAAAATCAAATTCCATAATTGTAGCATCATTGTATGATGTCAAACCGGGGTCAATGCCTAAATTTTGAATGTAATTAAACAATTGCGGGTCTCCGGGCCATCCTCCACCAGCAAAAGTGTTTGAAGTGTTGGGACCGGGAGCATCATTAACACTTCCCGTTGCCAAAATAACACCATTTTGCATCGGAAAATTTGGGTTGGTATTTTCAAAATATCCAATGCCATTCCCTAATCCAAAATTAGTGCCCGTAACAGTAGAAATGTTATCTACTATCGCACAAGGTGAATTAATCAAAACCTCTGTAACTAACTCTTCGTTAGTATACTCAGTAGTTGATACCGTTATCACCTGAGCTTGAACAAGGGGAACGAAAATCAAAAAGGCAATAAAAAACAGATAATTTTTCATTTTTTGTTAGTTTCAAATTTTATTAATTAGAGTCTCTATTGATATAAATCCATCCGGTTTTTTGGTTTCCATAAACGGGGTCTTCTCCGGCAAAGCTAATTACGTAAAAATAAGTTCCTGTGGGTAATTTGTCGCCATCATCCGTTTGACCTACCCATTGGTTTACATAATTATCAAGTCGATAGACTTCTTTTCCGTGTCGATTGAGAATTTGCAGATTTGCTATCCCGGTTCTGTTAGCCAAAAATTCCAAATCCAGATTGTCATTAAACCCAATAGAACCATCTGGAGAGAGTCCTTGTGAAATGATACAATTGGGATTGTTTGGAAAAGCACTTACGAGAACTTCAGCAGTTGTTGAACAACCGTTTACAGTTACCTCAACACTATAAATAATTGAAGTGTTTGTTATACTTTGAGGAACGACTATTGTTAGACTATTTCCTGTTTCACCGGCAATCTCAACGCCGTCTTCAAACCAAACAAAAGTGGGGTCAACTGCATCTGTTATTGCAACTATCGTTTGTGTTTCATTTGGACAAGTAAAAATAGTGGGGCCAAGTTCAACTGAAGGTAAATCCCCAAAGGTTATGGTGATACTGTCGCTTACAACACACAAGCCATCTGTGATTTCCAACGTATAGGTTCCTGACGTATTTACCACAATGGTGGGTGTCGTTTCGCCGGTACTCCACAAATAAGTTGTGTTTGCTGAATTTCCTGAAATGATTGGGACAATTTCTATGCTGTCTCCATCACACAGTAATTCATCCTCACCAAGGTCCAATAAAGGCACTTCCTGTATGTTTACCTCAATACTCACCGTGAGTTCGCTACAACCATCATAAAAAATATTCACGGTATAAACACCACTAACGGCAGGTGTTATTTCTGCTTCCTGAGAAATCAATTCCCCATCAAAAAACCACTCATAAGTAACCAGTGTTAAATCGATATCGGGGTTTGTGGGTGTGGCATTTAAGATTTGTGCCGGTTCTGAGTCACAATATGCCAAAGTTTCCGGTAAATTAGTTTCCAGTTCAATACCAAGTTCTACAACTAAGTCAAATTGAACGGTGCTGTAACAAGTTGGAAAATCTGCAAACTCAACTCTTACAAATAGTGTTTGTGGGTTTTCAGTATTTTCATAAGCTTCCGGGTTTGCAATTGGATCTGTATTAGTAAGTGCATCGTCTTCGGTAAGGTGAAAAGTAACATTAAAATCTGCCGGGTCTTGACCGTCGAGTATTGCGGCAATCTGCGTCGTTAAATCAAAAATAGATGTTGTTCCTGAAACATCACATTGAACCATGTTTTCCGGTGTGGCAATAACCGGAGGATCTGAACTAAAAGTCAAAGTTATGTCATCTATGGCCAAATCATTTCCACAACTATTTATACCTAAGTTAATAAAAACAAACTGTATTTCACTGTTGTCTAGGGAGTTAAAATTGGTTGAATATTCAATCCAGTTTGGTTCCGGACCATTGGGAACATCACCGGTTTCAAATTCAACGATGGTGTTTCCGTCAAGATCTTCTATTCGCAATAAAATATTTGAGGGGTCACCTGTACCGGGGCAAATGTTTGTATCGGTATCATAAACGGTTGTCATAAAATAACTAAAGGTATAGTCTGTGTTGGTTGAGACCTCAATGGTTCTTCTATACAACTCATCATCAACGCCCTGAGGGGCTAAAGGATTGACTACAAACATTCTTCCGTCTGGATCGCCGGTGTGATCTGTCATCACGTGCCATCCGGCATTCATTCCGGTTGTTGTATTTGAAACGGCATATTCACCGCCATCTATTTCACCAAACCCATCAAAAATATAATTTGTAAAAGGGGTCTCAAATCGACCATCACCGGTTCCAAAGTCTTCTGCGAAATCAATGCGCTCACAGTTGGGTTCTGTTGATTCACAAACAGTGACAGTTACAGTATCTTCTTCAACTACAACTTCGCCATTACAATTAGTGTATGTAGCTCGAGCAGTGTAAGTTGTATTTTCGCTTGGACAAACTTCTAGTGTTGCTGTGTTTCCGATTTCAATACCATCGCCATCTAGCCAAACGAAATCCACATTTGAATTCCCGTTGGGAATAAACCTCCAAGCTTCTTCTGAAGCACCCCAATCACCGGTATTTCTTCCTGGAGCAGCAATTCCTTGTGTACCACCAACATTTTGAATACCTATGACTGCATTACCACTATTCCAACTACAACCTGATGTTCTGTTTTCAACATAAACATCAATAATATTAGTTGTTTCATAAAAAACAATTTGAGAGGTCATTGTTAAGCCTTGACAAGCAGATCCAAAATATGGAATATCTGGGAAGTTTACCACAAGTGTTCTAGCAGGGGCTTCTCCAAAAAATGTGAAGTTTATAGTCCCGGAACCTGCAATGGAGGGGTCAATATCCATATATACACCATTGATTGATGCTGATATTAAATCTATACTTGGGATTGATGCACTAAAAGACCAAGGACAAAAACCGCCTGGGCTGTTATCTACTGTGTCAAAAGTCACGACACCATTTGAGCCTATTAAAAATTCTGAGTATGGAACATCATAAAAACAAAATTCAAATGGCAACGGGATAATTTGAGACCATACATCATCTGTATTCACAGATACAGGTGTGCCCCCTGTAAAAGGGAAAGGAGGCTGAAAATCAATAGAAACAACATCATAAGAGGTGGTTTCTCCTGTGTCAAAAAAAGTGGCAGACAACTCTGTACAAGGTGTTTCACAGTCCAAAACCACATCAGGACCCGCATCAACAAAAGGGAATCCGGGTTGTTGTGCTTGTATTAATGTAAAGGAGAATAGAATTAAAATCAAGCAATATTTACTGCTAATTATTGACTTTGATAAAATTAATTTTTTTAAATTTTCAGCAAACTTAAAAAAGTCGCGTAGTTGTCTTTTCATAGTAAAATGAGTTATTTTGATGTAGAAGCGACTAAAGTAAGAAATTAATATAGATTAAGAAATAGTTAACTTTTCAAATCAGATGTACTGCGATTTTTAACGATAAAATACATAAATGTGTAAAGTCCATTTAAGTTTGTTCAACAAGACAATTTTATTGATTCTTTATATGTAATTTTACACATTATATATTAATGTATGCTCGAAAAACTCGAAATAGACTATGAAAAAGCCATACTCATTGGCTTGGTCACCCAAAATCAAGACGAAGATAAAGCAATCGAATATCTTGACGAACTTGAATTCTTAACTTATACAGCCGGTGGTGAGGTATTGAAACGGTTTATGCAAAAAATGCAGAAACCAAACCCCAAAACATTTATTGGGACAGGAAAACTGGAAGAAGTGCGTAAATTTGTTGAAGAAAATGAAATAGGTGCCGCCATTTTTGATGACGAACTCTCCCCTGCACAACAAAAAAACATCGAGAAAATTTTAAAGTGCAAAATCATTGATCGCACTAATCTTATCCTTGATATTTTTGCACAGCGTGCCCAAACAAGTTATGCCTCAACTCAAGTTGAATTGGCTCAGTATGAATACCTCCTCCCAAGACTCGCCGGAATGTGGACCCACCTTGAACGTCAACGAGGGGGTATCGGTATGCGCGGACCCGGTGAAACCGAAATCGAAACAGACAGACGTATCGTGCGCGACCGCATTGCCCTTTTAAAAGACAAACTCAAAACCATCGACAAACAAATGGCCGTGCAACGAGGCAATCGGGGTGCACTGGTGAGAGTCGCCTTAGTGGGTTATACAAATGTGGGTAAATCAACCTTAATGAATGTCATTAGCAAATCTGAAGTCTTTGCTGAAAACAAACTCTTTGCAACACTTGACACCACAGTAAGAAAAGTAGTCATAGGGAATCTTCCCTTTTTATTGACAGACACCGTTGGATTTATTAGAAAACTACCCACCCAATTGGTAGAATCATTTAAAAGCACCCTCGACGAAGTGCGCGAAGCCGATTTATTATTACACGTGGTTGACATCTCTCACCCCAATTTTGAAGACCACATCAACTCTGTCCATCAAACTCTCGACGAAATTGACGGTCGTGATAAACCCATCATTATGGTCTTTAACAAAGTAGATGCATATGAGCCCGAAAAAATAGATGAGGACGACCTTATTACAGAAAAAACAGAAGCCCATTACTCTCTGGAAGACTGGAAAAATACCTGGATGAACAGATTGAATGGCGAAGCTGTTTTTATTTCAGCTACTGAAAAAACCAATCTGGAAGAATTTAGAAAAAAAGTGTATGAAAAAGTAAGGGAAATCCACGTGCAACGCTTTCCATACAACAACTTTCTGTATCCTGATTATAGTGACGAGATGTGATTTTGTACTTCGGGTTTTCAGATTGTTTTCCAATAGTAGATGTTTCAATCTTTAACGCTTGACACTTCTGCCAAATTATTTAAAGCACTCTGTGTAACTCCGTGACTCCTCTGTGTAACTCTGTGGTATAAATTTTTAGGGTATTTAGTGTTTTAAACTTATTTGTTCACCAACTTCAAGTGTTACATTTCTACCTAAAACAAGTGCCCGATTATCATTTGTATGTCCCGCAGGAAAATCAAAACAAACAGGAAAATCATATTGGGCAACAGCCTCAGCAATAATTTCTTTTGCAGTCTTCCCATAAGGGTTATCGGTTTTAAAGCCAAAGGCTTTAGTATTATCCCGCATATCATCTATTCCCCCCACAATCAAACCTGCAAGTTGATTAAAATAGCCGTTGCGCTTCAGGTTTTGCATCATCCGGTCGATGTGATAAAGGTATTCATCCAAATCCTCAATAAACAATACTTTCCCTTTGGTGTCAATGGCTGAAGCACTTCCGCAAAGCGAATAAAGAATGGAAAGGTTTCCGCCCACAAGCTGTCCTACCCCAATTCCCGGCCGTGATAAGGAATCTAGTGAATCATACTGAATTGTAAACGCCTCATTAAAAAGAGCCCTCTTTAAACAGCTAACCGCTTCCTTACTTTGCTTTTCAATATCAATCGGCATAGGAGCGTGAAGACTTTCAAAACCCAACTTATGAAGGTGGCTGTGCAACACTATTACATCGCTGTAGCCCACTATCCATTTGGGATACTTTTTGAAGCTTGTAAAATCAAGATTATCAATAATTCTTACGGTTCCATACCCGCCTCTTGCACACCAGATGGCTTTTATATTTGGACTGTCAAGCATTTGTTGTAAATCGCTTGCGCGAAAAGAATCATTTCCCGCAAACTGGTTTTCTTCTGCACCAATAGTTTCCCCAATTACCGTTTTCAACCCCCAGGACTCCAACAAATCAATCGCCGGTTGGATTTCAGCTTTTGAAATTTTTCGGGCTGTTGAAACGATGGCTAAAGCATCTCCTCTTTTAAGTTTCGGAATTGAAATCATGATACTTTTATTTCTTAGTCTGCAAAATAAAGAATTTCTCCTTGTGAATCCTTATTTTTGTTGTGTCAAATACACAAAAAATTATGGTTACACCCAAACGCTATACCATCACCGCAGCCTTACCTTATACTAACGGCCCTATTCACATTGGGCACCTGGCCGGTGTTTATGTACCCTCAGATATTTATGCCCGCTATTTGCGCATGCAGGGAAAAGATGTAGCTTTCATTTGCGGAAGCGATGAACACGGTGTGGCCATCCCCATGAAAGCCAAAAAAGAAGGTGTCTCCCCTCAGGAAGTCATTGACAAATACCACCATATCATCAAGCAATCGTTTGTGGATTTCGGGATCACCTTTGACAACTATTCACGCACCTCGGCAAAAATCCATCACGAAACAGCTTCAGAGTTTTTTAAGAAACTCTATGAAGACGGAAAATTTATCGAAGAGGTCACAGAACAACTATACGATCCCGAAGCAGACCAATTCCTTGCAGATCGCTTTGTCTCAGGAACCTGCCCGAAATGCGGTCACGATGAAGCCTATGGCGACCAATGCGAAAAATGCGGCACTTCGCTCAACGCTACTGATTTAATCAATCCAAAATCAACCATCACAGGAGCCGTGCCGGTACTGAAAAAAACCAAACACTGGTTCTTACCACTGGAAAACTATGAAGATTTCCTGAAACAATGGATACTCGTTGACCATAAAAAAGACTGGAAACCCAACGTGTACGGTCAGGTAAAATCCTGGATTGACGATGGCTTGCGTCCGCGTGCCGTCACCCGCGATCTGGATTGGGGCATCCCCGTACCCGTCGAAGGCGCTGAAGGAAAAGTACTTTATGTCTGGTTTGATGCGCCCATTGGTTATATATCTTCAACTAAAGAGTGGGCTGCCCGAGAAGGAAAAGACTGGGAGCCTTACTGGAAAAGTGATGACACCAAACTGGTTCATTTTATCGGTAAAGACAACATCGTCTTTCACTGTGTTATTTTTCCGGCGATGCTTAAAGCGGAAGGCAGCTATATCCTGCCCGACAATGTACCCGCCAATGAATTTCTAAATCTGGAAGGCAACAAATTGTCAACGTCCAAAAACTGGGCAGTATGGTTGCACGAGTATCTGGAAGATTTCCCAGGGCAGCAGGATGTGTTGCGTTACACCTTGACGGCAACGGCTCCGGAAACCAAAGACAACGACTTTACCTGGAAAGACTTTCAGGCGCGAAACAACAATGAATTGGTTGCCATTTTCGGCAATTTTATCAACCGTGTGGCGGTTTTGACCCATAAATATTATGAAGGTCACGTACCCCAACCATCCGAATTAAAGGATATTGACACCCAAACCCTGAATGAAATGAAAGCTTATCCGGATGTGATAGGCAGCTCTATTGAGCGTTACCGTTTTCGTGAAGCACAAGGTGAATTGATGAATTTAGCGCGTTTAGGAAACAAATATTTAGCTGACGAAGAACCCTGGAAAACCATCAAAACCGACGAAGAACGCACTAAAACCGTAATGTATGTCGCCCTGCAAATCGCAGCTGCACTGGCAGTTTTAAGCGAACCGTTTTTGCCATTTACGTCAAAAAAATTAAAAACCATTTTAGACTATGATACAGAAAACTGGGGTGCACTGAAGACCCTGGAAACCGGTCATCAAATCGGTGAAGCCGAATTGCTTTTTTCCAAAATAGAAGACGAGCAAATACAGATACAACTTGTCAAATTGGAGGCCACTAAAGCATCCAATAAAAGCGAAAAACAAACAGAAGAAAAAACGAAGCTCATGCCACAAAAAGAAACCATAAATTTTGACGATTTCACCAAACTAGATATGCGCGTAGGCACCATCATTGAAGCCGAAAAAATGCCCAAAGCCGATAAACTTTTAGTTTTAAAAGTAGATACCGGCCTTGATGTGCGCATCGTGGTTTCAGGAATAGCCGAAAGCTTCACTCCTGAAGAAATCATTGGAAAACAAGTCACCATTCTCATCAACCTCGCCCCCAGAAAACTGCGCGGCGTAGAAAGCCAGGGAATGATTCTAATGACTGAAAGTGCGGAAGGAAAATTGGTTTTTCTCAATCCTGATGTTGAAGGTGTTGGGAATGGAATGACTATCAATTAAGTGGTCACTCTGCAATGTCGAGCGGTCACTGAGCGGAGCCGAAGTGTAAGCGGCAGTTTTAAATCCAAAGCTTATCTCCCGCCTTGCGCTTCATAGCTTCAGGCGGCGAAGCAGCAGATTTCGCAGATGTGCGCAGAAAAATTTATTAAAAATCTGCGAAGATCAGCGAGATCTGCGGGCTAACATTTTTCTCTAGTAGAAATATTAAAAAAGTTAAAATCCTTTGTGCTTCTTAGTGCCCTTGTGCCTTAGTGGCTAAAAAAATTCCTCAATTTAAACTCATGGAGCAACTTCTCCTCTACATCTCCCAAAACACCCAACTGCCAGCAGGCAGTATAAAAAACACCGTTCAATTACTAAATGAAGACTGTACCATTCCTTTTATAGCCCGCTACAGAAAGGAGCGCACCGGCAATCTCGACGAAGTGCAAATTGGTGATATCGTTCAATTTAAAGAACAATTTGAAGCCCTCGAAAAACGCAAAGCCAGTATCTTAAAAGCGCTGGAAGAGCAAGAAGTCTTAACTCCTGAGTTGCGCAAGAGCTTAGAAAACACTACCGACCTCACCACCCTGGAAGACCTTTACCTTCCCTTCAAAAAAAGCCGGAAAACCAAAGCCGAAACCGCCCGTAAAAACGGATTGGAACCGCTCGCTAAAATCATCATGGCACAAAATGCCACAGACCTTGAATCCATTGTTCACAAGTATACAAATGGTGAAGTCGCTTCAGTGGAAGACGCTCTTGAGGGCGCAAGGCACATCATCGCAGAATGGATCAACGAGCGCTCAGACATAAGAAACACCTTGCGGAAACAGCTTGAAAACTTTGCGCTAATTACAACTAAAGTAGCCAAAGACAAAGCCGAAGACGAAAAAGCCCAAAAATACCGCGACTACTTTCAATGGGAAGAAGCTTTAAAAACGTGTCCGTCACACCGTTTGCTCGCTATTTTGCGCGCAGAAACCGAAGGATTTATAAAAGTAAAAATAGAAATTGACGAAGAAAAAGCCATTTCAGCCATTGAAAGAAGAATCATCAAATCGCAAAACGAATGTGCAGATCAAATTGAGCTCGCCATCAAAGACAGTTACAAACGCCTGCTCTTCCCGGCCCTATCAAATGAACGGTTGAATGCTGCCAAAGAAGCTGCAGACGATACTGCGATTTCAGTATTTGCCAAGAACCTTCAGCAATTGTTGCTTGGAGCACCATTGGGTGAAAAACGCATTATGGCCATCGACCCGGGTTTCAGGACAGGTTGTAAAGTGGTATGTCTGGACGCTCAGGGCAACCTCAAGCACAACGAAACCATTTTTCCGCACGCGCCTCAAAATGATGAAAAGGGTGCCATCAAAAAAATCAGTTCGCTGGCCGATGCTCATAAAATCGAAGCCATCGCGATAGGTAACGGCACCGCTTCCCGCGAAACGGAACGCCTCATCAGAAAAATTCAGTTTAAAAAAGATATTCAGGTGTTTGTGGTTAGCGAAGCGGGAGCTTCCATTTATTCGGCTTCCAAAATTGCCCGGGAAGAATTTCCAAATTATGATGTGACCGTTCGGGGTGCCGTTTCCATTGGAAGGCGACTTGCCGACCCACTTGCCGAACTAGTTAAAATCGACGCCAAGTCCATTGGTGTGGGACAATACCAGCACGATGTGGATCAAACCAAATTGAAAACAGCCCTTGACCGGGTGGTGGAAAGTTGTGTGAATTCGGTGGGGGTGAATATCAATACAGCAAGCCACTCATTGCTCGCCTATGTTTCAGGGGTTGGACCCAAACTGGCTGAAAACATTTTCGTTTACCGCGAAAAAAACGGTGCATTTACTTCCCGTGAGGAAATCAAAAAAGTTCCCCGTCTGGGCGGAAAAGCCTTTGAACAAAGCGCCGGATTTTTACGCATCAAAAACGGAAAGAATCCATTGGACAACTCGGCCGTGCATCCTGAAAGTTATGATTTGGTCAACCAAATGGCCAAGGATTTAAAAATGGATGTTTCCGATTTGATTGGAAATACGGAGGTTTTAAAAAGCATACCAAAAGAAAACTATGTGAGCGAAAATGTGGGTCTGCTCACATTGGAAGACATTATCAACGAACTCGAAAAACCCGGACTCGACACGCGGGAGCAGGCAAAGGTGTTTACCTTTAACCAAAACATCAAAACCATCAACGACCTGAAAGAAGGGCAATTGTTGCCGGGTATTGTCAACAACATCACTAATTTTGGATGTTTTGTGGACATCGGTATCAAAGAAAGCGGACTCATACATATCTCCAACCTCGCTGATGGTTTTGTAAGCGATGTGAATGCTCACGTGAGTTTGCATCAGCAAATCGTAGTAAAAGTACTGGATGTGGATATCGAACGAAAACGGATACAGTTGAAATTGCATAAGTTGTAAATAGCACGCGGATGACGCGGATTAGACAGATTTTCGCGGATTTTTTGTAGTGTACTAAAAAAAATAAAATGCTCAAAATAGCCTATCATCCTATTTACAAACACCCACTTCCTGAAGGACACCGTTTCCCGATGGACAAATATGAATTGATACCGCAGCAACTGTTGCACGAAGGGACCTGTACTGCTGAAAATTTTTTTGAACCCGGAGCTGCAGATGAAGCGCACATTTTGGCGGTACACACGCAAGAATACCTTAATAACCTTAAAAACCAAACATTAATTAAAAGTGCTGCGCGAAAAATAGGTTTTCCATTAAGTGAAACTTTGGTGAAAAGGGAAAGTATCATCACACAGGGAACCATTCAGGCCAGTGAGTTTGCATTGAAATATGGTATTGCCATGAACATCGCCGGCGGTACACACCACGCTTATACCAATCGCGGAGAAGGGTTTTGCCTGTATAACGATCAGGCGATTGGGGCTCGTTATTTATTAAATAAAGGGTTGGCTAAAAAGATACTCATCGTCGATCTCGATGTGCATCAGGGCAACGGTACTGCTGAAATATTTCAGGAGGATTCTTCAGTTTTCACATTCTCCATGCACGGTGCCGGAAACTACCCGTTTCAGAAAGAAAAATCTGATTTGGATATTGGTTTAGGTGATGGTATAGGAGATGCTGAGTACTTAAAAACCCTGAAAGAAACCCTTCCCAAGTTGATTGAAGAACAACAACCCGATTTTATTTACTATCTCTGTGGTGTGGATATTTTGGAAAGTGACAAGCTAGGAAGGCTCAGCTGCACTATTGATGGTTGTAAAGAACGCGACCGTTATGTATTACAAATCTGCAAGGACCATAAAATTCCTGTTATGTGCAGTATGGGTGGCGGCTACTCGCCCGATCTTAAAATTATTGTGGAGGCACACTCCAACACCTACAGGCTGGCACAGGAGATTTATTTTTGGTAAAAAAAATGCGCCGAAATCATTTTCGACGCATTCCTTATTTATTAACAGAAAAAATATCTTTTAACTGTTTCACAACACCACCATTACCTGAGATAGAGATTTCACCAATCTTGTCGGCAATTTTCTCAACATACTCCATCTCTTTCAATTTGAAAAGCATGTCATTATCTTCCATCAATTTGGCAGTGTTTAACAAACTTCTTGTAGAAGCTGTTTCTTCCCTTCTGGTAATCACATTGGCCTGTGCCTTTTTTTGGGCAACAAGAACCTGATTCATAATCTCCTTCATATCCCCGGGCAAAATCACGTCCCTGATACCTGTATTGAGTACCTCAACACCGAGACTTGCAGCTTCTTTTTTAACTTTTTCAAATACTGCATTTGCAATACTATCTTTGTTTTCAAGAAGCTCATCCAAGGTATAAGTTCCCACATAAGCACGAAGGGCCAACTGCAACACAACATACAATTGCTTTTCATAGTCTTTGTTGTCCATAAGCGCTTTTACAATATCTGTTACTTTATACTTGGTGTAAAAGTTGATACGTATGGCTGCTTTATCTTTGGTCAGCAATTCCTGTCCGGCAATTTCAAGTTGCAACTGTCTCATGTCCGCTTTTGCAATCTTGATGGTTGTGTCATTCCTCCAGAAACGGTATGTACCGCTTTCCAGGATTTTGACAAATACATCATCAACGATGAACACGGCTTTTTCATAAGCAGCTACTTCAAAGATTCGTATGTGTTTGCTCAATTCATAATTACTAAAAAGTGCTTTATCAATCTTTTCAGTAATGTATATTTTACTAAGATCTGCATAGGTAAACTGGTAGTCTACCAGCGTATTCCAGTAAATATACTTTCCGGCGGTAAGGATGTTTTTAAAGTTTCCTCTTTCATAAACCAATACAATCTCGTTATCCTTTACCTCATTGATGTGCAGCATACTTTTTAGTTTGCTGTCCTCAAGCAATATTTCAATTGCTACCGGAGGGACAAAAGGCCTTGAAAGGTCAAAAATCATTACGGTTTCAAACAATCCCAACCAGTGAACACCACTGCTTATTGTGCGTTTGTAATCTCCTCTTTTGAAGACCATACCTGCTTTTCCCTCATTTATTCTTATTCTTTTCATTTTATTTGATTTTAAAAACTTGTTTTCGCAAGTTTGATTTTACATTTAAATTTTAGAACAGGGAGAGGGAATCACCTTTCAGGAGCGGAAGTACTCTATTTTTAAATGCCAACAAACTGTTTTTTTTAATTGATATGATAAGCGTTTTCCCCATTATATGGTTTGAATTCAAATCTTCAATTTTGAAAAAGAGCCTGCTTTTCTTTAAAAGTAAAAGCACTTCAAAGTTCCGTCAAAGCTGTTGTTGATAAAATCACAACAACCGATTTCCTCACACTATTCTTCTTTTATTGGTAATCAGTTTTAAAAGATGATCTGCTTTTTGAGTGGATTTTAAGTCCACATCCTACGTTACAAGCGTAGTGCTCTACCAACTGAGCTACAAAAACAAGAGGTATGAATTCTGGTTTTTGACCGGAATCGAACCGGCGACATCCACATCTGGTGTTCTAGCCACTGAACTATCCGTAAAAACGGAGTGGGAATCGAACCCACGACCTACAGAGTCGCAACTGTTTTTTGGCTAACAGCAAAAACCTTCAAGCCAAGTTGTATATGAAAGGGTAATACAAAATTTGCAACCCCTCACACAATGGTGCTGTACAGAAACACGCAACGAGACTCCTCTTGATATTTTAAGCACGGCAAACAAATAAACCACGGTACCTGATGATCTACTGGTTTCAACAATTTCAAATTTTGAAACTATCTATTTCACCGACTTCTTTTTGTTTTTGTTTTTGGATTTTGACTTTGCTTTCTTATGAGGAAGTTTTTGCTTTACTCTTTTTATTTCTTCCTCAACAAAACTTATAAAAGCAGAATTACATCCCATTTTCAATGCTTTTTTGTAGGCTTTTTTTGCCTCTTTCCATTTCATTAAAACTTCTAAAAGCTGTCCCTGAATTAATTGTAAACTTGCTTTGTCAGTTCCTTTGATGCTTAAAGCAAAGTCAAGTAACTTTTGTGCTTCTTGATAATCTTCATTTTGTATCAGCACCCTTATATAATCAGGGTAAAGCATCGGGTTTTCCATTTTTAGGGCAAGGGCTTCAGCAAAGTAACTTTTAGCGGTCTCATAATCCCCTAATTGTTCTGCCGAAAATTTTGCCATCAAACAGAGCGCCTGAACATTGTTCTTGTCATAAGACAAAGCATAGTTTAAAGCTTCTATGGTTTCTTCCAGATTGTATGGATAGGCATCCATAGCTTTGAAAATGTAACTATTGTATAGTGTTGTTTCCATTACGATTTATTTTATAGTTTAAAATAGAAAGCCCTTTTGGCTTTCACTCCCGTAACGGAATGTGATGAAGGTAATTCCAACAAAAATCCGAAACGGTTAGGTTTTGCTTCGGATCTTTATCATACTCTAGAAGAGATTAAAATTCCGAAGCGGGTCTTTCAGCATATCAAAATGCTTTTGACGTTCTGAGGTGTTTAATCGATACCACATAGCTTCTGTTATTTAATGAATAATTTGTTTTTGGCAATCCTTAAAATTGCGATGCAAAGATGCGGGTATTTTTTTAAATTCCAAATAAATTTTAATTTTTATTTATTTGGTTTTCAGTTACTTGTGTTGATTTTAGGCCATAGAAATCCCTGTCGGCTTCTTGCCGATTTGCAGTGTTCTTAGGTTCAAAAACTTAGCATTCAAGGGTCATATTTGCTGTCTATCTTTTCTCTTTTAAATTTTTAAAAAATTGCATAAAAAAAAGCATTCGAATTAACGGACGCTCTTATATAGTTGGTTTAAATTCTATTAAATGATCACTCAAAAGATTTAAAATCCAAAACAAAGCATCCGAACCGCGTTGGCAAATTGTCCATCCACAGATAGTTTCCATCTGCACCGGGCGATGTAAAACGGATATGTTGTTTTTGAATTTTCATTGTTTTGAGATTTCTTTTATTGATAAACCTCTAGTTTTAAATTATTTTGGCGAGCAAATATAATACAAGTGTTTCAATAAAAAAATCCCGATACTGAATAGTACCGGGATTTCATAAAATAGTTGTTGTTTTATTTACTAAGCATCAAAAGCTCATTACAAACTACTTCGGTGATGTAGCGTTTGTTGCCTTCTTTGTCTTCCCAGTCGCGGGTGGTGAGTTTGCCTTCCACGGCAATTTCCTGTCCTTTTTTGACATAACCTTCCACGACTTTTACAAGCCCGCCTTTAATGACGACGTTGTGCCTCGTTGTTGACCATTTGGGGTTAATTCCAAAGAAGATAGCGGAGCTATCTGTTTGAGTTTAAATATAAGGCTTTTATTGTCAAAGATAATTTCATTCGTTACAGATTCTATAACAGACCGTTTTTCACCTCTATCCAAATTGTTCCAATTGTTATAAAAATCCAATGATTTATTGGCAATGACATCAAAAGATGTTTTCGCTTGTTGTAACTGTTCTAATTCACGCTTTAAATCCTTGATTGTCGTTTCCAAACTTTCTTTTCTCACAAAAACAGGTTCGTAGTGTTTTTTAAATCCTTTGGTTGGGATTTGACCCTGTATATTAAGATCGACTAACTTTTCAAGTTTATCATCAAGTTTTTGTAATTCGTTTTGGGCAAACTCAATCTCGTCAGTTTTCAATTGTAATTCTTGAATATTTGATTTGTTGTATTCTGAAAGTTCTTCATCAGAGATGAGAAATTGTTTTAATCTACTCAAAAAGACTTCTTCCAAATCATCCTTACCGATACCATATTTACACTTTTTACAAGTATATCGGTTGCTTTTCGATTTAATACTCATCTTATGACCTTCTGCACATTTCAAATACCCAGTAAATAAATGCACTCGTAAATTGAGCGGTTGTTTGAAGACACTTCCCTTCTCTTGGTCACGGATTATAGCATTTACCTCATCCCATTTTTCTTCAGAAATAAGTGCTGGACAGGGTAGATAATGCCAGTCTGATTGTGCTTTCAATCCTGACGGATTGTCTTTTGATAATTGTCCTCGATAATTGCACCGGCGAATCCCTTTCGAATCCGTGTTTTTAAGCAACCTTCTTACGGTACTATCTGACCACGGTCTGCCTTTGCGTGTTACATACCCTCGTTTATTCAATTCCTTTGCAGTGGTGCTCATTCTCCTGTGTTCTAAAAAGATGTCATAAATCAATCTGCGGACTGGTGCTTCTTCTTCATTAATAACAACATCAGCATCAACGATTTTGTACCCATAACTTACCATTCCCCCTGTAAATTTTCCTTGTTTTCTCCGGTAGTTAAGACTTGCTATTTGGCGTTCGTTGGTAATTTCTCTTTCATAGGTAGAGAGTGCAGAAAGGAGGGTGTAAAAGAACTTGCCTCCGCTGGTTGAAGTATCTAAAGATTCATTAATTGATATGAGTGATGCATTCTGCTCTTCAAAGAATTTACTGTATTCCAATAATTCCGAAGTATTACGTGCCAAGCGACTTAAGGAACTGATGATAACACCCTCAATTTTTCCAGAACGGATATCATCAAACATTTGAAGAGTCTGTTTGTGATTGATGGTGCTTTTGCCCGATACTCCGGCTAAATTGTATATTTTAACAACGTTCCACTCTCGTGCTTGAGCGTAGAGTTTCCCACGCTCAATGTGGGTCTCAACCGAGTCTGTGTTGTTTACTTGGTCTAGGGTGCTTACCCGTATAAATATTCCAACATTCATAATTTCTAGGTTTTAAACTCTAAACTAATTCCTTTGTTGAGCAAATGAAAGGGAATACGGAACTTTATTTTTTTGGCTTAAATATTCTTTTGAGCTTTGATTTAATACCTTTTATTTGCTCATTGTCTGAATTTTCAAATTCAGTGACGACCCTAAACCCTTTTATTATTTCTTCGTTTTTCTTAGGTGGTAATATATATGAATCCAAAAGTGGTGCTATAGCATCAGGTTGTATGAATTTCACTAGTTGAATATCTTTTATTGAAAGTTTTTCTAAGGATAATTTCTCAATTGCAGCTAAATGCTTTTTGTTCTTTGAAACCATTACTACGGGAATACAACCTTCCTTTAAACATTTCTTAATATTTTCAACTTCATAAGCTGGCTTATTGGTTTCAGAAATCTCAAATCCTATTTTCATTCCGTCACGTTCCAAAAGAATATCAATTCTGCCACCATCCTTGGTTGGTGATTCAATGGTTGCAATAAAGTTTCGATCTTGCCCTAGTTTTTTAATGGTTGATTGTAAATAGATATGGGTCCGTACTTCAAGGGATTCACTTTCCGAAGCAATTAATTGATTTCGCTTTTCCTCTGAAATTTTGGAATTAGAAATTTCACTTGATATAATTGTGGGTATTTCTTCCTTAGATTCTTTTATCCCTGTATTTGAACTTTCTTTATGACCAGTTGATTTAGTTGGGAACTTCGGGAGTAATGAATAAAGGATTTCTTCCACTTCTTCTATTGGTGTTGCATATTTCAAGTGGACATTCTTAATTATGATTTCTGAATAATCCTTGAAGTTATCAGAAAGCGGAAAGGTTTTCAAGTTAAAGTCATTGTTGCTTGGACCTATACGGATAATAGCTTCTCCACGATTGAGATTTTGTAAATCAGACTGTTCAAAGTATGAGAAGCCTGACTTCAAGCGTTTCGCATCGTTTTCACCAAGCCTAAAACAAATACGGATTTTGGGGTTTGATAGTATTGAATTAAGTAAAGAATTGTCTTGAATTTGTCCCAATTCCTGATGGGCAATTGTTACTCCAAGGGCATATTTTCTTGCCCCGCTTAAAATCCGTACTATACTGGGAGTTATAAAATTCTGAAATTCATCCAAATACAGCATATAAGGTGACCGTTCCTCTCTTAATTTAGATTGACGAGCGAGTGCGGCTTGGTTAAGTTTTGCCAAGAAGAGCGAACCTAATAAGTAACTATTCTGTTCTCCAATGAGGCCTTGTGAGAGTTTGAGTAAGACAATTTTATTTTCCCGTAAGCATTCTGAAATATCCACACCCGATTTCTGAGCCAACATATATCGAACTAGTTTAGGTCTGAGAAAGGTATCAATTCGCGTCAGAAGTGGGGCAATACCTTTCCGAACCATCGGGTATTCGTGTTGCCAATAATAATGAAGTGATGGATCATCTACTGATGTGAGATACTCCCTCCTAAAAGTTTCTTCAATAAGGAAGCGCTTGAGGTCTATGAGGGTGCCTCCCCTCGTGCTATCCAAGATAGTATTGACGGCGTTTTGAAGTACTGCTGTCATATTGTCCCCCCACGCAGTTGCGTGCCGTTTGAAAGCCGAAACAAGGTCAGAGGAGAGAACAATCTTCTCTGCATCAGTATGTGCTTCAAGAAGATTGAATCCGATAGGAAATTCACTATCCGATGGATTAATGAGAACAATGTCATTTATCCTATTTTTCGGAATTCGTTTTAAGATGTCATCGCAGATATCCCCGTGGGGATCAAAAATAGCACATCCTCTTCCCTGTTTGACGTCCTCTAACATCATATTGGCGATGAGTGTCGATTTACCTACACCCGTGGCTCCGATTATATGAGTATGCGAAAGTCGGGATTGGATATCTAGGATAACAGGATATTCTTGCCCGTGGTGGATATTTAGTCCAATACTAATTCCCTCTTTTGACAGATATTCCTGTCTCTTGGTTTTTCCTCCAATCAATCCAAGTTTATTGCTCACTACCGTTTTATTGGGATAGTGAACAAAATGTGCCAGTTCCTTTGTATTAAGAATAAATCCTATCCTATTGGTCGTTCTATGAAAAATATTCTTTAAATGGTCATCGTATTCATAGCCTTCATTTGATAAGGGGATAAGCCTATTATATTCTGAGCTTGAGACGGTGGTTATAGTTTTTACTAAATCATTTGCAATAGAGCTACTTCGTTCTTCAGTCAAGCCCTGTACTCCAATGCGCATCACTACTCCAAAAAGCGGGTAACTAACCTTTTCTTGAGTGCCTTTTACAAATTCGGGATATCCTTCAAAGAAGCTACTTCCATGACCATCGGAAACAGAATAAAGCATATCTCTTGACCACGGAGCCGTAACACCCTTAAAAATGATTTGAAAAATGGCGGTTTCACTCTTTTCCAATGATTCTAGTGTAGCGATTATTGACGTTAAAGGATCAATAACCAAACTATTCGTATTATTTGTGGGAAGCATAAATTCATTATCAAGTCCAAAATCTGCTATCGCAACTGTTTCATTAAGGTCAAAATTAATATCGAGTGCATCTTTGATTTGAATGATTATAGTTGGGAAAAAAGCCTTGAGGTGGGATTGTAACCGCATACTGTCAGATA
>TARA_R110002072_G_scaffold19100_30_pt1 | contig 39001 bp, 37 predicted proteins | sample TARA_R110002072 | Tara Oceans TARA_R110002072 (sample SAMEA4397118) | marine metagenome | biome: Polar Biome; feature: [SRF] surface water layer (ENVO:00010504); material: water (ENVO:00002006), including particulate matter (ENVO:01000060) such as... | depth 5 m
CAAGCCCAGAAAAGTGCTGCAAGCGTGACGTCGATAACGATGAGCGTGGTAGCGAGAAAGGCGACATCACCGCCGAGCAGTCCGAATCCGCTGTCGATATAGCTGGTGAAGACCTGCAGGAACCGATCGATGACGCCGACATCGCCCATGGCTTACTCCGCGCTCTGATTGTCTGAGGGCGCGCCAAAGAAGCGCCGGCGGTTCTCGGCCCAGGCTTTTTGGCAGGCGACGTCGGTCTCCAGTTCCTCGGGCGTCAGCGTCCGGCAGTGCTGGAGTTTTTGTCTAAGGGGATCACCCAAGACTGAGAGGGCGGGTGCTGCCTCCTCCTCGAGCGTGCGTTGCAGCTCAGTCGCGGCCATGAGCGCCGCAACGGCGCCCATGGCGATGGCGATCCCTTTGAGGGTGGTCTCTGCGGTGAGCTTCATGGCGGCCTATCGGAACATCCGGACGGTGGTCGGCTCATAGCCGCTGTCATAGTCGAGGAATCGTGTGAGGTTCTCGCGCGCCTGCGCCTCGGCGGAGGCGGCACGCGCGGCTTCGAGCGACTGCGCCCGGTTCTGCGCGGCAATGGCGCCGGTCAGATCGGAGATTTGCTGGCTTTGTAGCGCGAGCAACTGGTTCCCGGCCTGCGTGGCCTGCAGGGCACCGGTCGCGGCCTGACTCCGGCCCACGAGCGCCTGCATCTCGGTGCGGGCGGTTTCGATATTGCCTACGACACCCGCCTGTACCTTCAGTGCGTCTTCGAACCCTGCCACGGAAGTCTGCCAGCGTTCGCGGGCACCGCCGATCATCTCGTCGAAGTCGCCGCGCGCTGCTGACTCGCCGTAATCCTGTGTGAAGGCTTCGTCGATCGTTGCCACGTCGTGTGCGATGCGCTGTGCTTCCCCGAGCAATTGCTGCGTTTGCTGCACGGAGGACTGCAGCTGTGTGAGCGACGAATATGGCAGGCTCGCAAGATTGCGCGCCTGATTGACGAGCATCGCTGCTTCGTTTTGTAGCTGGGCGATCTGGTTGTTGATTTGCTCCAGTGTCCGCGCGGCGGTCAGCAAGTTCTCGGCATGGTTTGTCGGGTCGTAGACGATTCCGCCGAACCCGCCGCCGAACAGCCCGGCATGGGCGGGCGGCGCGGTCGTCGGTGAGAGCGCGATCGCACTCGACAGCAGTAAGGCAGCGGCTGCGCGCGCGGCAAATTTACGTGTCTTGGTGTTGGTCATGGTCAGTCTCCTTGGCTTCGGTGGGGGATGGGGTGGCGTCGATGACGGCGTCGGATGGCCCAAGCAGCTCGACCGCCCAATTCAGATCGCGCCGCGCGAGCCAAGCGGCGGCGAATCCGTCGCGGCCATGTTCGGCGAGCACGGTGTCGATGGCAGCATGGTCGGATTTGGACGAGGCGGCGGTGAAGGCCAGTGCGACCTCGCCGAGGCCGAGTGCGAAGAGCCGGTTCCCGCGTCTGGACTGGCAGTAGTAGTCCTGCTTCGGAGTACTGCGCGCGATGATCTCGATCTGGCGGTCGTTCAGCCCGAACCTGCGGTAGGTCGCGGCGATCTGCGGCTCAAAGGCGCGCTCGTTCGGCAGGAAGATTCGGGTCGGGCAGCTCTCGACGATGGCGGGTGCGATGTCCGAACCATCGATATCTGCAAGCGATTGGGTGGCGAAAACGACGCTCGCATTCTTCTTGCGCAACGTCTTGAGCCATTCGCGAAGTTGGCTGCCGAAGGTGGCGTCATCGAGCGCGAGCCAGCCTTCATCGACGATGATGAGGCTTGGTCGTCCATCGAGCCGGGCCTCGATGCGGTGGAAGAGATAGGCGAGCACGGCAGGTGCTGCCGCCGAACCGATCAGCCCTTCCGTTTCGAAGGCTTGCATGTCTGCCGTGCCAAGCGCTTCGCTCTCGGCATCGAGCAGCCGTCCGAACGGGCCGCCGAGGCAGAACGGGGCCATCGCACGTTTGAGATCGTTGGATTGGAGCAAGACCGACAGACCCGTCAATGTGCGTTCTTCGGCAGGCGCGGATGCTAGTGACGTCAGCGCGGACCAAAGGTGATCGCGGACGATCGGATCGATCTCCATACCCTCGCGCGCCAACAGCCCGGCGAGCCAGTCCTGCGCCCAGGCGCGTTCGGCCGGATCGTCGATCCGTGCGAGCGGCTGCAGCTGGACAGCGTTCTCATCCTCCGACAGTGCCAGACCGAGATCTTCCCAATCGCCACCACAGGCGATCGTCGCGCAGCGGATCGAGCCGCCGAAATCGAAAGCGAAGACCTGTGCGTGCGCGTAGCGACGGAACTGCAGCGCCATGAGTGCAAGGAGCACGGATTTCCCGGCCCCGGTCGGCCCGACCATGAGCGTGTGGCCGACATCTCCGACATGGGTCGAGAAACGAAACGGCGTCGCACCCTGTGTCTCGGCATAGAAGAGTGGCGGTCCGTCCAGATGATCGTTGCGCGTCGGTCCGGCCCAGACTGCCGAGATCGGGATCATGTGTGCGAGGTTCAGCGTCGAGATCGGCGGCTGGCGGACATTGGCATAGAGATGGCCCGGCAGTGATCCAAGCCACGCTTCAACGGCGTTGAGCGTCTCCGGCATGCAGGTGAAGTCGCGGCCCTGCACGACTTTCTCGGCGAGCTTGATCTTCGCCTCGGCGGCGCGCTCGTCTTCGTCCCAGACCGTGATGGTCGCGGTGACATAAGCCGCACCCACGATGTCCGAGCCGAGTTCCTGCAGGGCGTCGTCCGCATCCAGCGCCTTGTTCTCGGCATCGCTGTCCATAAGCGCGGACGCCTCGTTGGTCATCACCTCCTTCAGGATCGCTGCCACCGATTTGCGCTTGGCGAACCACTGGCGACGGATGCGGGTCAGGAGCTTGGTCGCATCGCTCTTGTCGAGACAGATGGCGCGGGTAGCCCAGCGATATTCGAAGGCCTGCGCGTTAAGTTCGTCGAGAAGCCCGGGCCAGGTTGAGGTCGGGAAACCGGTGATGGAGACTGTTCGCAGATGGGCATTGCCCAAGCGCGGGGAGAGACCGCCGATCAGCGGTTGATCCGCGAGATAGGCATCGAGATGCATTGGGGTTTCGGGCACGCGGACAGTCTGCCGCCGCGTCGAGATCGTCGAATGCAGATAGGTCAGCGTGTCTTCGTCGGAGAGCCAGTCCGCTTCGGGCATGAAGCCGTCGAAGAGATCGAGCAGGCGTTCGCTGCGCGATATGAAGGCAGCGATGTGCTCCTGCGGGTTTGCGCCTTTGGTCGGTGCGTCCTCGAACAGCCACGCGCTCGCCCGGCTCGTATCATCTGCGGGCGGCATCCAAGTCAGGGTCAGGAAATAGCGGCTCTCGAAATGGGAGGACGCTTCCTCGAACTGTGCGCGCCGTTCCGCATCCACGAGCGCAGAGACCGGATCGGGAAACTCCGACAGCGGATAGTAACGCGCGGGCAATCGCTGCGCCTCGACGAAGACAGCCCAACGCGAGCCAAGGCGACGCAAGGCGCTGTTGAGCCGGGCGGCAGTCGCGACCAACTCAGCCGGTGTTGCGGAATCGAGGTCTGGCCCCCGGAACCGCCCCGTGCGTTGGAGGCTACCATCCTTATTGAGCACGATCCCGTCGCTGATCAGCGCGGCCCAAGGCAGGAAGTCCGAGAGCAGAGAGGCTTTGGAGCGATATTCGGCGAGGCGCATCATCGGGTCACACACCCATCCAGGTCGGATAACGAAGGTGACGTAGCGTCACGTCAGCGATTTGAGGATCACGCTTCGCGGCATAGACCGCCAGCATGTGCCCGACCGCCCAGAGCACCAGCCCGACGAGCCAGAGCCGTAGACCGAGACCGACCGCCGCTGCGATCGTGCCATTGGCGATCGCGATGGTCCGCGGTGCGCCGCCGAGCAGGATCGGCATGGTGAGTGCCCGGTGCACTGGGGCAGTAAAGCCGGGAATGTCGGTTGCGTCGGTCATACGAGGACGCCGCCGCCGAAGGAGAAAAAGCTCAGGAAGAAGCTGGACGCGGCGAAGGCGATCGATAGCCCGAAGACGATCTGGACGAGACGCCGTGCGCCGCCGGATGTGTCGCCAAAGGCCAATGTGAGACCAGTGATGATGATGATCATGACCGCGACGATCTTGGCGACGGGGCCTTCGATCGATTCCAGGATCGCCTGTAGCGGGGCTTCCCAAGGCATGCCTGAGCCCGCTGCCTCGGCCTGACCGGCCATTATCAGGAAACCGAGCGCGACAGCTGAGACATAGATCGGCAAGCGCGGATAGAAGATGGAAGTTCGCGTCATCATGGGTTTGGTCCTTTCGGGTTGCTGAGGAGGGATTGAAGGGAATAGTCGCCGTCGGCGGTCAGGCCGATCACACGTGCGAGCTCGGTCAGTCGGCGGTCGGAACCACGACCCGTGAGGATCGCGATCACGTCGATTGTGTCGGCGATAAGCGGACGCGGCACCGTGACGACGGCTTCCTGGATGAGCTGTTCGAGGCGGCGCAGCGCACCGATGGCGGACCCTGCGTGGATCGTACCGATCCCGCCGGGATGGCCGGTGCCCCAGGCTTTAAGGAGATCGAGCGCTTCGGCACCACGCACCTCACCGATAGGGATGCGATCAGGCCTGAGTCGGAGCGAGGAGCGCACGAGATCGGAGAGCGTCGCAACGCCATCCTTGGTGCGGAGCGCGACAAGATTGGGCGTCGTACATTGAAGCTCGCGCGTGTCCTCGATCAGGACGACGCGGTCTGAGGTTTTGGCGACTTCCGCCAAGAGCGCATTGGTCAGGGTGGTTTTGCCGGTGGAGGTGCCGCCTGCGACCAGGATGTTCGCTCGTCCGGTGACCGCTTCGCGGAGCGCTTCAGCGGCGTCCTCCGACATGATCTTGGTTCGGACGTAGTCGTCTAGCGTGAAGACGGCGACGGCGGGCTTGCGGATCGCGAAAGTCGGCGCAGCGACCACGGGCGGCAGCAATCCTTCGAAGCGCTCCCCAGTCCCGGGCAAATCTGCGGAAACGCGTGGCGCATCGGCGTGGACCTCGGCACCGACATGATGCGCAACCAACCGGACAATTCGTTCTCCGTCGTGAGGGGATAGATCGGCCCCCGTGTCACAAAGGCCTTGTCCGAGACGATCGACCCAGAGGCGACCATCTGGATTGAGCATGACCTCGACAACTGTGTTTTCGTCTAGCCAAGCCGCGATATCGGCCCCGAGCGCCGTCCGGAGCATGCGGGAACCGCGCTCGATCGCTTCTGATTTGAATGTCTGGACGTTCATTGGCGGTCCCGCATCTGGTTACGGGATCGAGTAAGAAGACCGGCATTAAGTTATGGGCAACAGGTTTGACGTCGTAGTAGTGGTCTGGCGTGTAACGGCAGGAAGACGGGCAGATGTGAGATTCAGGCACTCAGGGAAGGTCGGCTGTGCGGACTTTCCTGCCGTTCGCGCAATGTCTGCATTGCCATCCAGGACGGATAATTTCGCCGAGTTGACCTTCGCCAAGAATTAGCAATACTGAAGTATATGCTTCAGTTTGATTCCAGCCTTGATGCGGCCTTTGCAGCCCTTGCCGATCCTACGCGACGCGGCATTGTCGCGCGTCTCTGCGAGCGTGAAATGAGCGTCGGACAGCTTGCCGAGCCGCTGGATATGTCGCTTTCAGCGGTTGGTCAGCATCTTCGGATACTCGAAAATTCCGGCCTCGTGGCATCGGAGAAACGCGGCCGTGCGCGTTACTGCCGCGTCGATCTCGACAAGCTGTCGGCTGTGGAACGCTGGTTGCAGAACCGCAGGCGAATGACCGAGAGCCGCCTCGACCGCCTGCAACGACACCTCTCGCCCGGAAAGGAAACAAGATGACCCTTGAGACGACGCCAGACACCATCATTGCGAAACGCAAGCTGGATGCACCGCCGGAGCGTGTTTTCCATGCCTGGGCCGACGAAGAGGAGCGTCGGCAGTGGGACGTGCCAGGAGACGACTGGGTGATCGAAAGCTACAGCTCGGATTTTCGAGAAGACGGGATCGAGACATCCCGGTTCGGGCCAGCAGGCGATCCGGTTGCGGAGAGCTTTGGGCGTTATCTCCTGATCGAGCCGCCGCGAAGGATCGTCAATGCCGGTGTCATGCGGTCGGCAAGAACGGGCGAGGTCAGCTCTGCCACGATGATGACCCTTCAGTTCGAGTCGGACGGAGACGGAACGCAGCTCACCCTGATCGACCAGTCGGTCTATCTCGGCGAAGGTGAGACGGCCGAAATGCGGGAACAGGGTTGGGGGAAGATTCTCGACAAGCTGACCGCGTACATCGCAGAAAACCGGAAGACACCGGCATGAGCGATGCGAAATCAAACGACGAGACGCTGATCACCATCCTGGGACAGGTCAACTGCTCGGACTTGGGCGAAAGTACCCGCTGGTTTGAAGCACTGTTCCGTCGCCCGCCGGATGCGCGTCCGATGGATGGGCTGGTCGAATGGCATCATGGAGCTGGCGGGATGCAACTTTTCCAGAATGAAGCCAACGCAGGTCACTCCTCCCTGACCCTGATCGTTTCAGATGTCGCCACAGCAAGCAGCGGCTTGAAAGTGGCGGGCCTGCCTGTCAGCGAGATCAAGGCCGGAGACCACGCCAGCTTCATGCGCCTCAGTGACCCCGACGACAACCTGATCGTCCTGGCACAATACTACTCCTGACGGACACCGGATGTTCGCCGCACCCCTACCAATGAGCAAGTTGGGCTCTGAGCAGTCATTCAGTCTTCAACTACGGCACGTCTTCTGAAACCTCCTTCGTCAGTGTACTGCCTTTTGCTAATCGCCTTCCCAATGTTTCCACGAACCTATCATATCTTTCTTTCCCGGACACATGAGCCGCATCGCGCATGTCCTCTGGCAAAGGCGGTGTCGTAGTCAGCCAGAACTTCACGAACAGTGCGACGGCCTCGTTGCCGATGGACTGATCGCGTTCCAGCCGCTCGACGGCCCGTGTGAGCCGGTCCAACCGCCGGACGATCGCGGCTTCGCGCTGATCGGCACCATCGGGCGAGAGAAACGCTGCCAGCGCCGCCTCGACGATCTGAGACTTCGATACCTTCCGCCGCGCCGCCAGCGCTTCGAGCTCTCCCGAAAGCGAAGGGTCGAAATATACGTTCAGACGATCCTTCTTCATCCCGGCCTCCTAGAGCTCGATCCCGTCATCGGGGTCGAGCGAGGCTTGCCGAGCGACGGAGCCGAACCGATCGCGCATCGTCTTCGCCCGCTGCGCGTCGTCATCGGGCTCGTCTTCCAACTGCGCGAACTCGTTGCGCAAATGTGCCGGATCGGGGACGACATCCTCATGCTCAGGCAGGTCCGGTTCACGGCGCACTCCGCCGTCCGTGTCGTCTGAAGCCTTCTTTCGCTTTGGCGGCGGTGGTGTGGCGATCGGCTCCAGCTGGCTCCAATCATCGGAACCCAGACTTTCTGTAGTGCAAGTTTTCTCGAGTTCAGGCGGCGGGCCGATCCGCGCCTGGAACTGCGGGTCAGCATAGTATCGCGCTTTCTCGGCGCGCACTGGCGGCGAACCGGAGACGAGCACCACTTCATCCGTTGGGGGTAGCTGCATCATCTCGCCGGGCGTGAGCAGTGGCCGTGCCGTCTCCTGCCGCGACACCATCAGATGCCCGAGCCAAGGCGACAATCTGTGCCCGGCATAGTTCTTCATCGCGCGCATCTCGGTCGCGGTGCCGAGTGCGTCGGACACCCGCTTGGCCGTGCGTTCATCGTTGGTCGCGAAAGCCACCCGTACATGGCAATTGTCGAGGATCGCGTTGTTCTGACCATACGCCTTTTCGATCTGATTGAGTGACTGGGCAATCAGGAACGCCTTGATCCCATATCCGGCCATGAAGGCGAGCTGGCTCTCGAAAAAGTCGAGACGTCCGAGCGCCGGGAACTCGTCGAGCATGAGCAGGACGCGGTGCTTGCGATCCGCATGGAGGTCTTCGGTCAGACGACGTCCTATCTGATTGAGTACGAGCCGGATGAGCGGTTTGGTCCGCGAGATGTCCGATGGCGGCACAACCAGGTAGAGCGTCACCGGCCGGTCGCCTGTCACCAGATCGTCGATCTGCCAATCGCACCGGCGCGTCACCTTGGCCACGACCGGGTCGCGGTAGAGCCCGAGAAAGCTCATCGCGGTCGACAGTACGCCTGAGCGTTCGTTCTCCGATTTGTTGAGAAGCTCGCGCGCCGCCTGTGCGATGACCGGATGCGGACTGTCTCCCAAATGCGGCGTTCGCATCATGGCGGCCAAAGTTGACTCGATCGGACGCTTCGGATCGGACAGGAATGCGGCCACGCCCGCGAGCGTCTTGTCGGCCTCGGCATAGAGGACATGCAGGATCGCGCCGACCAAAAGCGAATGGCTCGTCTTCTCCCAGTGGTTTCGACGTTCAAGCAGACCTTCGGGATCGACGAGGATGTCGGCGACGTTCTGGACGTCTCGCACTTCGGTGTCGCCGCGCCGGACTTCGAGCAACGGATTGTAAGCGGCTGAGTTCGCGTCGGTCGGATCGAACAGAAGCACTCGGCTGAACCGAGATCGCCAGTTCGCGGTGAGCTGCCAGTTTTCGCCCTTGATGTCGTGCACGATCGTCGAGCCGGGCCAGGTCAGAAGCGAGGGCACAACCAGCCCGACGCCTTTCCCGGACCGCGTCGGCGCGAAGCACAGCACATGCTCGGGCCCGTCGTGCCGGAGGTAGCGTGACCCATAGCGTCCGAGAACGACACCATCTTCGTTCAGGAGCCCAGCGGCCCGGACATCTTTCTCGGTTCCCCAACGCGCCGAGCCGTAAGTCGTCACATCGCTCGCTTCGCGTGCGCGCAGCACGGAGAGGAAGATCGCGACGCCGACGGCGGCGATCCCGCCCGCGCCCGCGATGATCGCACCCTCCATGAACACGCGCGGTGCATAGGCATCATACCAGTACCACCAGACGAAGACGTTCCACGGCGGATAGATTGGCAGACCTAAGAGGTCTGTCATCGGTGCGCCGAGCTGTTCCTGGAAGCCGAGTCGGAAAGCGACCCACTGGGTCGCGCCCCAAACGAAGGCGATCGCGACCAACGAGACGATGAGGATTTGTCCCCAGAGGATGGCGGTGGCGGGTGAGTGATGTTTCTTGCGCGTCATGAATATCTCCGAAGTCAGATCGAAAGTCCGCGCTTGCGGCCCAGCGTCCAATCGATCCCGCCACCGGCGGTCACGGTGCCGGACACGGTCTGGCCGAGGTGCTTTTCGAGTTGCGGTTTCCAAGGGACGAGTTCGAAGCCCATCCCGTCATCGATCATGGCAAACCGACCCGAAGCGAGATCGAGCCGTTGGCGATAAGTCCCCGCCACGCTCTCGCCGCCCTCCGATTTACGGAACGGCAGTCCGGTCTTGTCCGAGATGCGTTTGGCGGTGGTGTCCAATTCGCGTGCGCGAAGTGTCTTCAGGAGATCGCGGTTGAAGGTTGTGCGTTGGCTTTGGTGGGACGCCAGACCTTGCTCGACGAGATGGTCGGCGCGTTTCTTCAATGCGTCACGCACCTCCGCCCCGAACCCGTTATGGCTGAGCGGCGCGCGGGTCTTCGCGACCGCGAGACGATCGACCCAGGTCGCGCCGTCGGCCTGGACCTGCCCATCGAGGGCGAGATCTGAGCGACCGACCAGAACCATGCGTCGTGTCGTGCCATCTTTGCCGGTCCAACTTCGGGTTTCGACGATCCCGCTCGCAGGAGTATCGCCGGTCAGGTCGAGATCGCGGAAGCGCAGATGATGGAGGCGGCCATCAATTCCGTCGATGATGGCATAGGCCTCGCCGGTCAGCTCGTTGTGCAAACCGCGCTCGACCAGCTTGCCGAGAATGGGCGAAGTGGGCGCATTCTCGATGGCGAAGTCGGACTGCGCGCGAGCATGGCCACTTGTGGCGCGGTGCATGGTCTTGATGATGTCGCCCCGTACCGCGAGATCGCGCAGCGTCTCTTCCATACCGGGCTTCAATTGCCATACGGATGGCGCGAGCCGCTCGGCCAATCCGAACCGCTCCAATGTCTGGGCGCGTCCAATCATCCGGCGCTTTAATTCGCGGTCTTCGAGATCGGGCGCGCCGGGCCGCATGTCGGCGATGCCCGCCCCGTTATCGGCGTAAGCGCGAAGTTCGCGGTCCAATCCGGTCCAGCGTTCGGCTTTCACCTCCAGATCGAGACCAGCCGCGATCTCCTTCTCAGTGCGCGGGCCGAGCTCAAGCTGGACCAGTTGTTCTGCGCGCCCGCGCAGTCCGCTGGCGATGTAGTCGCGTGAGATGACGAGGTCTTTGCCGTCATCAGCCTTCCCGCGCACCAGGATGTGAACGTGCGGATTGTCGGTGTTCCAATGATCGACGGCGACCCAATCAAGTTCGGTGCCAAGATCGCGCTCGGCCTGGCCCATCAAGTCCCGCGTGAAGGCGCGCAGGTCTTCCATCTGCACTGCATCTTCGGGCGAGACGATGAAGCGGAAATGATGACGGTCATCCTCACAGCGCGCGGCGAAGGCCTTGTCGTCGATCCCGTCCTGCTCGCTGTCGAACATGCCAGCATCGCGCCCATCCCGAGTGACGCCCTCGCGCTTCAGGTAGGTGATGTGCTTTGCGAGCGGTGCCGTCCGAAACTTTTGACCTCGATGGCGCACGACGCGGGCGCTGACGACAGCGCGCCGGGCGGTTCGAGACAAGGAAGTCGAGGTGCGAACGAAGCACCCGCGCCCGAAGGCCGATCGCCCGGCACGCCCGCCTGCTGCCCTGAAATGGTGACCCGTATGACCTGCCTCGCGGGCGGCTTTCATGACCTGTCCGACGAAGCTCTTTGCTTTCTTAGCGCTGGTGCCCTTGTCGCGGATGCGGCCCGGCCGGACACGGAGATCGTTGTCGCGTTTGCTCATGGCTGCACGAGCTCAGAAAACGGTACGGCACGGCGAAAACCTAATGATGTCAGACGACTAGGCTGACAAGCGGCACTATAGATGTTTCTGAAATGTGCGAAAAACCCAACAATACCAAAGCCGTACCGCCCGAGCGTGCCCGGCCTTTTATCTTGCCCTCCCGTCGTTGATCTCTCTCGCATTGCTCCGAACACCGCATTCCATACGAAACGGCACGACAGGACGGGGCGGAGCCAGAAAGCCGCGTTCATCGGTCTTCCTCCTCAGTTCGAGAGACGAAAAGAGGGTGAGCGGGTTCAATTGTCTGAGGGTCTGCGGCTCTTTGCGGCACCTGAGTTGGGGCTTCGGGAAGTTGCTCCGCTGAAGCATCGGCCTGCACATTTGGTGCAGATGAGGCGGGCGCGAAAAGGGGTGCAGTCTGCCATCTCGGTGCGGTCTGGCTGCGTGGGGTTTGCACCGGTGCCGCATTGGAGAAACCGAGCACGCGAGACAGCGCGGTGACGTATGCGCGGGTTTCACGGGGCAACGGGCGACCGGTTCTGAGATGCTCGGCATAGCGTCCGGGTCCGGCGTTATAGGCTGCGAGGAACCCTGGCGGGCCGAAACGGTCGTACATCTGGCGCAGATAGGCTGTACCGCCGATGATGTTGTCGCGGCGATCGAACGGGTCCGTTCCGAGACGGTGAGCGGCGCGCAAATCGCCCCAGGTTCCCGGCATGATCTGCATCAGACCCATGGCTCCGGCGCGGCTGACAGCGCGCGGATTACCCGCACTCTCTGCGCGCATGACGGCCCTGATCCAAGCCTCGGGGATACGGAAGCGCTGCGAAGCTTCTGCGATGTGCGCGTCGATCTCTGAGGTCTGCGACTGTATGAGTGGTTGCTCAGGAACGGTATCCCGCGCGTCGGCGGGCGGTGGATTGGCGCAGCCGGAAAGTCCGCCAAGGGTCACTAAAGCAGCGATAAAACGCCGACCGGAAAGAGGAAGGATGACCATATCTCAACCCTCCCGAACTTGGATCGGGACCGCGCGGCCGATGATCGTTTCGCGCGACAACGGACCGAAATACCGCCCATCAAGGCTCGCTTCGGTGTCGGGATTTAGGAAGAATATCTCGTCGTCGGTGAGCTGCATGCAGCCCTGCCAAACGGGCAGCGGACGCTTGAAGCGGTCGCGCGGCTTTGCCCGCGCGACGGTTACCCCGTCGATACTGACGGTCACCCCGATGCGGCACACGCGCTGTCCCGGAAGGGCGGCGACATGCTTAATGAGCGGAACGTCCGCGCCGAGATAGCCGCGTGCCAGAAGCCAGTCGCCGAGCGGCGTTGGCGGTTCGAGGACGACCAGATCACCGACCGCCGGAGTGTTAAGCGGCTGCACCGCGTAGAAGCCGATCGGCACGCTTGCCGACGCGTTCCAGATGAGCATGGGGGTGAAGCGGACGAATGCCGAGACCACGATGAGGCTGAGCCCGACAGCGCCGACGGCGAGCGTTTTGCGGTGCTGGGTCATGCGGCCAACGCGCGGCGCTTCAGCCACGCCTCATGCCGAAACCGCGTGTACGGACGTGCATCGAGATTGCAGCTGAGGCGATTGTGGACGTGCCGCCAATGATCCGGGCAGACGTCTTCGGGTACGATGCCCCGGGCTTCGATCTGATCGACCACGAACAGCACCGCCTCGACCTTCGGCCAGCCAGAGAGGCGCAACAGACTGATCCCACCGGGCGTAACGAATGGAACGGTGGATATACGCTCGCCGTGCGAAGCGGCTCGCAAGACATCGATCCGGCTCTCGATGGTGCCGTAGTCATTCGCGGCCCAGCGGACGAACGCAAAGATTGCGCCCGGATCTACGCCGACGGTGCGTGTGGAACGGCTCTGAATCGCCTCTTGAACGATCTGGCCGAAGCGGAGCCAGCGTTCGATGCGGCCCTCAATCCAGGTCAGTTCGATAGTGGTCCGCGCGTTCATTGGCGCTTCTCGCCGCTATAGGCGGGTGAAATCGCGGCATGGCGTTTGGCGGGAAGAACGGTGTCGCCCGTGTTGTCGGACGTCGAGCGTTTCTCGCCGCGCGTGACCCAGGCTTGCAGATCGTCGACCGCATAGACGACACGCCCGCCGATCTTGGAATAGCGCGGACCGGTGCCATAAGTGCGGTGCTTTTCCAGTGTGCGGCCGGATAGGCCGAGAAAGCGGGCGGCTTCGGGTGTTCTGAGATAGCGCGGCGGCAGGCCGGCATTGGGATCGGGCATGGGGTGCTCCTCTGGTCATCACGGCCCGTCGCGGGATGCGCCGGGCGGTCGATGGACAAGGAAGCGGAGAAGTGGCCGTGAGGGGGATGACGAAGATTTCGTAAGAAAATCGTCACCCCTGCCGCGGATGACGGTGCAGCGCGAAATTTGCATAGTTGCAATGCCGATGGAATGCGCTGGAAAGCTAACTCCGGCGTGAATAGCTCGCCGTCTTACCGTGGAGGAGCTGTCGATACCCGTCCATGACGAGGGCATGACCATAAACGGCAAGGCGTGCCACTTGTGCTTTCAGAGCGCTGGTTTTCCATGGTTCGGCTGCAACTCTGCGAGCTCCGAAATAGGTGATCGCGATGTCCCGCAGGTGCGCGCCGGATTGCCGAGCATCATCTGTTCTTAGTGCCGCGCCGATGCGTTTTCGGCGCTGAATCGTAAACCATCCGCGCGGTGTTCGTCCGCTCCACACAGCGTACAAGCGTTCTGCCGCTATCTGCCGGATAGACCAGTCATCTGTCAGTGGAACGATGATTCCGAACGGTATCTTGCTCGTAATCGAGACGTTCGAAACGATGACAATGTCAGAGTCAAGACGTGTCCAATATCGTCCTTTCCTGCCACGTCGTACGTCGAGAACCGCATGACTGAGGCGAGTTGGCGGAGTGCTTTCGTCCTCCAGAGCGACCAATGTGGTTGTAACCGCGGGTGCACTTGATGCTCTCCAATATACCCGAGCTTTCGTTGCCTTCAGATCAGGATCGACAGGGAAATCGCAATCCCCACGCGGCTGCGTCTCGTTCGGTCATTGCCGGAAAGGCAGCGCGATAGCGTGGGTTGCGGCGCAAACATTCCCATGCGAGCCCTGCTGCATCGAGTTTTTCGATGTAATCATAGTCGCTTGCGTCTCGCCAATTCGACGTCATGTCCGTCCTCCCTTTGCTATGCGCCGTGCGTCGGGCGCTGGGGACCAAACAATATGCTCGCGCTAAACGGGAATTCGTAGGGGGGCGAATGGCATACCGTGATGCGCCCACAGCATCACCGTGATTTTACGGCTGAAGCAAGTTCAGGATTGAACCAGAAGGTGTTGATAGCCCTGTTGGGTTATCCAATGGGCGCGAAGGAGATGGCTGTCACGAATACGGCGGGCGCGCTCTGGTTCTTCATTGGTGTCGATTCCAAAGAGGAGCAAAGAGATTTCAGAAAGCGCTGCGCCGTCGGCTTCGGCATCGAGCAAGCGAGCGTAAAGCTTTAGTTGGGTGCGATCGTATTCGGTAAGCGTGTCACTATTTGGCGGGTCGTCAGTAAAATTCCCGCTAGTCTGATCGCTCATTCTGTCCCCCTGCGGACGGCGTTACGCCCAAATGGTTAGTGCCTCATTTGCAGTGCCGCATGCAACTATCGATCTGTAGAGAGATCGCAAGTCTGTGACAGACCGGCATCATACGCTTCAACGTCGCGTATTATAGTGCGTCGCATTAAAATACGCGATAGTCCTTTGTCAGCTGGATGGATATCCGGCAAACATTTGGGAACAATCTTAAGCACTACAGAAACTTAGCCAACATGAGCCAAGCGGCTTTGGCCGTGAAAATGGGCGTGGACCGCAAAACGTCACGATCATCACGCTCTGGCACGCAGCTCTGGCGCTGGATGTGAAGCCAGCGTTGCTGCTACAAGAACGGGATTGAGAAAGCGGCGACTAGGCGTTGCTTGATCATCGCTAGACACTAATCGGAGGGGCAATTGGGGCGCGGTAAGATCAGTTCGGAGAAACGTGCGTCGTATAAGGAGATCGCGAGAAACATCGTCAATGCGGATCGTGCCGCACGGCGCCATGGCACTAGTCAGAATACGATCGGCTCAATTGAACGAGCTCTCGTGGCAGCATTTCTTGATGGGCGAAAACATGATGCCGAACGAGAGGCTGAGACGGAAGAACTGACTTGGATACAGGTTCCACCGCGATCACGGGAAACCCTTTGCAACATGACATTCTGGTTCAGCACAAAGGTAGGAAACGGCGAGAATCGAGCGGATCGCATTGAATGTTTCTCGGAGAACGGCACGCAGCGTTGGAGCATTGTCGATGCTGACGGGAAGCGGCGCGAGCGTTCCGTAGCGGATGGATCTGTGCGTCCCCTCATCCGCCTGGGGTTAATCGACCAGATGCCCGACAATTCTGACCTTTACGGCCTAACAACAAAGGGACGGCAACTTTGCCAAGACTATTGGAAGCGATCCGACCAGGATGATCCGTCGCTTCCCAAAATCAGCTTGCGATAGACCGCTTTGCCCCGCCCGGTTTCCCGGACGGGGCGATGGTCGGATCACTCGCCGTTTTTGCGGCGGGCCCGCGACCAGATGAGGCTGAAGCTTTCTTCGCCGCCTTCGATGACGGTGTCGTCGAAGAGGTTGGCGTAGATCGGCTGGGTGAAGCTCGGATCGTCCAGCTTGAGGCTCAGATAGTCGCGATCCTCGTTCGAGCGCTTGGACCAGGCGGCACCGATTTCGGCGCGGCCCACGAAAACCCGGTGGGAAGGGGCGTTTTCGCCGTTGGTGCTGTCCTCGGGGACGATGCGAACGTTCTGCGCCTGCACGTTGAGGGTGACGATTTCTCCGACATACTCATTGCCGGTCTTTTTGAAGGTTCCGATGGTTGCCATGTCATTTCTCCTATTGGCTTTCGATCCCGCGCCCTTCGCGGTCTCGATGGCGATCGTCAGGACCGGGACGATCCGCCGACGCAGCCCCTGTGGCCCGCAGCGCAGCGAAGGATGCTGGGGCCGGACTTTCTTGCTTCGCGAGGAATGGGCGTAGCCCAAGGGAAGAAAGTCCGGACCCAGCGTTGCGGCTAAGGCGGTCGAGGCTTTAGCCGATCCCGGTCAGATCAGCCCATGGAGAGGCCGTGACGGACGCGGGTGACGAGAGCTTGGGATGGGAAATGACCGCCACCATCTGATCCGGCAATGCGCCGGCAACGGGTGTCGTGTGAAGACGTGTGTTGTCGTGCAGAAAGGCGGAAATCAGCATCGTCGGAAGAACTCGACACCAGCTGAAAACGCCCGCGTCCAACCGCTGCGTAATCACGCTCGTCGTTGCAGTCCCCATCAAAGCGCCCGCGCGAGGACACGAAACACATGCCTCCATTTGGCGATTTATTTCGACCAGCATTCTGCGACTTCAAGACCTTCACACCGCTGTGGCGGCAGGAACTCAGCGATCATTCGCGAAAGGTTGCTCGCGCATAACCTGCGTTTGATCGACATCGTGCTCTTCCGGCGGTCCGGCGAGGCTTGCGATCCGCACCCAGGCCGTTCCCGCGACGACAATGCCGCCGATGATCGCGAAGGCCAGCGTCCAGCCCTCCGATGCGCCGCCAATCTGCGACAGCCCTTTGATCGCGGAAAACCCGGCGATGCCTGCTGGCGCGGCGTAAATGCTCGCGATCACGAAACGCAACGGGACGGATTGGACCTTGGCGAAGATGACCTGACCGATGAGGAGCGTGAAGGTGCCAGCGAACAGTCCGGCCACGATAGCCGCCACTACGCCTGCTTCGGCATCATAGGTATACATGCCGACGGTAGCGCCCACGAAGAAAGGCAGCGCGTAGACCGCGAGGCTGAAGAGAACATAGACGAGGAAACCGAGGCCGATGACACTTAGGAAGGCGGACATGAACATGGGCGGTCTCCTCTTCGGGACTGCGCCTCCACCACCGCCACGGCGCTGGCAGAGTATAGCATGTTCGCGCCACTCACGGAATATTCTCGTGCAGCATGGCGCGATGCGCAGTAGGCATCACGGGTCATGACGACCCGCCTTTCTCGTTCCGGAAATCGTAGAGCGGGATACCGAGAGTTTCCGCTTTGTCGGCGAGATTGTCGGTAATGCCCGAGCCCGGGAAGACGATGAGACCGATCGGAAGTGTCTCAAGAAGCTGATCGTTGCGCTTGAACGGAGCGGCCTTGCTGTGCCGGTTCCAATTCGGCTTGAAGACGATTTGCTGGACCTTGCGATTGTCGGCCCAACAGGCTGCGATACGCTCTGCCCCCTTGGGCGAACCACCATGCAAAAGTACCATGTCGTCATGCTTGGCCATCACCCGGTCGAGGGCTGCCCAGATGGCTGCGGTGTCGTTGATGTCCTGTCCGCCGGTGAACGCGATCTTTGTGCCGGTCGGCATGAGTGGTTCAAGATCTGCCTTGCGCTTGGCGTCGAGATAATCGCGGCTGTCGATCAGGGCTGCGGTCATATGCTTGCGATTGACCTGTGAGCCTGAATACGGGTGCCAGGTCTGCCCGAGATGTGTCTCGAAGAGGTCGGCGGCGAGATCGCGCATGCTCTCATAGGCGTTGCGTTGCTCGGTCAGGGTGATGCCTTCGGCTGTGATCCGTTCCAACTCGACCGATCGGACCTCGGACCCGTCTTGCTGCCGGTGACCGCGTTTCTGCGCCTGTTCATTGTCGTCGAGCTTACGCTCGATCCGGGTGGCCATGCGGTGGAAGACGTTGGTGGTGGACCAGAGCAGATCTTCGAGGTCAGGCTCGAGGCGCGTGTCCCCGAGCGCGACCACCAAGGCATCGAAGATATCTGCAAGTGCGCCTTCGACGACGTCTGGTTCCGGCAAGGGTCGCGGGTCCGGTTCGTCTGAGAAGGGTCGGTGGCCGAAGAGTTGGAGCTCGTCGAGCACCAATGCCGTCGCCGAGCGAGTTTGAGGATCGTGATGGGTCATGGGATGTGGCCTCCTGTGCCGTATGACCGCGCCCCGCGCGGCCTTCATGGGCGTAAGGAAAGCGGGGAGCGACCGGGCTTGCACCGCCGCCAATATTTCCCCACGAAGTGGTACTTCACGGGGTCCCCGTGTTTGGCGGCGGCCGGAGCGTATGCGGAGGATGGCGGAGGCGACGCCGTTTTGGATCGCGATGCAAAGCCGGGCTCGCCCGGCGGCGGAAAACGGTGGCGGCGCAGCCATTGCGGGACCGGGCGGTCTCCGCTCCGTCTCGACCCTCTCAAGAAGGCCGTGGGCGCGTCTCTTCGGTGGGAGATCACGGCAACCGTTCGCGATCCGAACCTGCCCGGCTGTCAGCTTGTTGTCGATTCCAGCAATCTCGGCAAATCAACCGGTGCGAGTTGGGATCGCAGATTTGCGCGCACTGCGTCGAGGCCGAGATTGCGCAAGTCGTCATTGAAGTCGGCGCATCGCGGATGGAGCGGGATCGTTTCGATACCTTTCGCGGCGATACGATCTGTCAGAGCGGTCGCGGCTGCCCGTCCCGCAGGATCGTTGTCTCCAGCAAGATAGAGGCGTCGCAGACTGGCCGGTGGCTCAAAGGCAGCCAGATGATTGCCGGACAGAGCCGCTGCGGGCGGTAACGCAGGAAGCGCCATGCGGAGTGACAGCATGGTCTCTAGGCCTTCGCCGACGGTCATGATGTTGGTTGACTGTCCGAAGCGAACGGCATGGCTGAGCAACTTGCCCATCGCTTTGCGGTTCGGATCAAGCGGCGCCTTGGTCGCCGTGTGGGGATTGAGCCAGGTCCGGTGCACGCCTGTCAGCGTCCCATGGTTGTCGGTGACCTTTGCCAATAAGGCTGGCCAGGTTTCTGGCTTGGTATCCGGCGGTTGACCGTCCCGCCAGTAAAAGCAGTTCGGATGGAAACGCAGAGATGCCATATTCTCTACGCCGACCAAGCCTCGACTCGCGAGGTATCGCTCAGCGAGTGTTCCGGCGATCGGCTTGCCCATCTCCCAGAGCCGTCGTGCCGCTTCTGGTGAACCGGTCGCGGCTTTCTGCTGCGTGTTGCGAGATGGTGGGTCCGGACGCGGCAGGCTGAGGAAACGGCGGGCTTCTTCGAGCGTGTCGCGCAAGCAATTGAAGTTCAGATTGAGCGCGATGAGATCGAGCAGATCCCCATGCTCGCCCGTGGCGGCATCAGTCCATTTGCCAGCGGCCCCCTGACCACGATCAGGCCCGGTGAGGCGCACGTAAAGGCTGCGCCCCGGCGTGTTCTGAACATCGCCGACGAGCCAGTACCGCCCGTGTTTGCGTCCGTTCGACAGATACGCACGGCAGACAGCTTCGGCGTCGCGGCTGAGCTTCTGTGAAAGCTGTGCTGCGGGGCTTTCCATTGTAGTCTCCGTGGTTTGCGTATGAAAAAAGGGCCTGCCGCGTCCGACAGGCCCACCAGGTCGCATCAAGTCGAGGGAGTTAGGGGGAAGAGTCTCCCTCGGTTGGTGGTCACATGCGTCGAGAGGATTTGCCGAAGGCGACACAGGCGACGGATCAAAGATCGCGTATTCCGATCACTTCGACCATCGACCGTGGGCCGCCAAACACCTGTCACTCTGCGACTACTCGGCTGCTTCGAGGATTTCTGGTTCTTCATCCTCAGGGACATCCACCTCCGACGTGATATCGCCGCTGTCGATGATCTCGAACTCCGGCTCGTCCGGTTGTTCGACCAGCGGCGGCGTGCGCAACGGTGCGGGCAACCAGTCGGTTCCGGCGAGCAGCTCTTCGGCGGCCTCGACCATCTCCGGCTTTTTGAACCCCGCGATCCGGTCGGCGCCCTTGTCGCCTTTCGCATCGCGCACCGCCGCGAGGATTTGCGCCTTGGTGATCCGGCCAAGATAGCTCGCCGCCGTCGGTGCCCAGCCCGCCTTGGCCATGTCGAGGCCGAGCGATGCCGCCAGCACATCCGCATGGGCGATCTGGCGCGGTTTGCGATAGTGCGGCTCCTGCACCGCGTTGACCGTCATCGCCACGCAATGGGCGAAGAGCGCGTCCCGGCTATCGCTGTCCCATTCGGTCAGCGCATCCCACAGGTCTTCCGGGGCCTTCGGCAGGTTGGCCGACCAGGTTTGGATGGCCAGATCGATCGACTGCGCATAGCGCGTGTCGCCGAGCCCCTCGGCCTGCGCCCCGAAATGGGCGGACTTAGGCATGATCTCGATGCAGCTGTCCTGCCCGTAGTGGTAGAAGAGCTGCAAAACCATGGTGTGCAGACAGGCAAGCATGGCCAGTTGCGGATCGTTGGAGAGCGCATCGCGCAGCGCCATTGTCCGGTGCACGGTCAGATCGCAGACGAGACGGTCAGACAGCGGCTTGGTGCCATCATCGTCTTCCTCATCATCCTGATCCGTCGCCGCATTCGGTTGGTCAGCGACCGCAGCGTCCGCGTCAAGATCGACGTCCTCGCCATCGGGACCGGCTTCAGTCTCGACCGCTGGTTCGTCTTCGGCGCGGACATAGCCGCGTTCGACCCGCAATCCGCCGGACCCGTCGATGCTGACGAATGCACCCGCGATTGCGTAGTCCTCGGGCTCGAAGTGGATCGGCCGATCCTGCAGCGCTTCCATGGCGGTCTCGATTTCGCCGAGGCGCGCATCGACCTCCTCGGGAAGTTCGTCCGCTTCGGCGTGGTCGTCTTCGAGCTTCTCATATTCAGCCTTGAGCGCGGCGTAGGTCTTGTCCTCTTCGTCGCTCATCGGTTCGGCTTCACCGCGGAGGCGGCGCAAATCGTAGGTGTGGCCATAGGGGAAATCGGTTGCGACCTCGATCCAGCGCCAGCCTTCGGCCCGAATTGCCTCGGCGTCCTCATTCAGCTTCTCGCTGACCATGGTCTCCAGGAGCGCCGCGTCCTGCAGCCAGCCGCCATCGTCGGTCTGGAAGAGATCGCGGAGGATTTCGCCGCCCGCTTCGACATAGTTGTCCAAGCCGACGAACTGCGCCCGGCGATCGGACGCCCGGACCGCGCCTTCGGTCAGCATGCGGCGGATTTCATAGGGCTGCTTGGAATAGTGCTGCTTGAGCGCTTCCCAGACCTGTTCCTGCCGCTGGTGATCGGGATTGACCGTGAACGCCATGAGCTGGTCGAGGGTCATCTCCTCGTCGGCATAGGCGGTGAGCAGCGTCTCAGAGACAGCCGCGAGCCGCAGGCGCTGCTTGACGACGCTGGCTGAGACGAAGAACGCCGCAGCGATCTCTTCCTCCGACTTGCCCTTCTCGCGCATCGCCTGGAAGGCCCGGAACTGGTCGAGCGGATGCAGCGGCGCGCGCTGGACGTTCTCGGCGAGGCTGTCTTCTTCGGCGAGACCCTCGGTCCGCACGATGCAGGGCACGGGCGCGGTGCGATTGAGGCGCTTCTGCTTCACCAAAAGCTCGAGCGCGCGGAAACGGCGGCCACCTGCCGGGATCTCGAACATGCCGGTCTCGCTGCCGTCTTCGGCCAGGACGGGCCGGACGGTCAGGCTGGCGAGCAATGTGCGTCGGGCGATGTCCTCGGCAAGCTCTTCAATCGATACGCCGGACTTGATCTGGCGAACATTCGACTGGCTAAGCAGCAGCTTGTTGAAGGGAATATCGCGCGAGGCGCTGAGGGTGATTTTCTTGGACTTGGTCATGGGATTTCTCCGCGACGGGCGACCGAAAGACACTCTCTCGACCTCCAAACCCGTCACGAAAATCCCGGCCCACCTCTTCCTTTAAAGAAGCGATGCACCGGGAACGGAAGTTTATGAGAGTGAGACGCCAAGGCTAAGCGGCAAGCTCCAGCAGCTTTTTCGCGCGAGTTTCCATGGTGAGGCGCGCATCCTGCTGCGGCTTCGACCGCGCTACCGCCGTGATGCCCTGGACGAAGTCGAACACGCTCTCGGGCGGTCGGCCTTCTTCGGCCAGCACCGTTTCAATGATCTTGCCGCTCTCCGCCTTGGAAAACCCGCGCTTGCGCAGGAAGTCGGTGCGGTCCTCGTCGCTGCGCGCGACGATACGTTCGCGGGCGGCACGGATGCCCTGAATGAAGGGGCGCGGCGAGGAATCTGCGAAGTTGGCCAGTGCGGGTGCCGCCTCGTGCGCGAAGCGGTTGGCGGCGTATTTCGAATGCCGGATCGATATCTCCTGGAAGTCTTCGACGCCCCAGAGGTTGCGGTTTTGGCAGACGGCGCGGAGATAGAAGCTCGCGATGCCGAGCGTCTTCGCACCAACCTCGGAGTTCCAGCAGTAAAATCCCCGGAAGAAGAGGTCGGGCGAGCCATCAGGCAGCGTGCCTGCCTCGATCGGGTTTAGGTCATCGACCAGGAAGAGGAAGACGTCACGGTCCGAGGCGTAGAGCGTGGTCGTGTCCTTGGTCACGTCCACATTCGGGTTGTAGATGCCCGTCGACCAGTCGAGCACGCCTGGGACCTTCCATCGCGTGTCGCCGACGCCGTCACCCGCGATGCGCTGGACGGCGGAGACGAGTTCATGGTCGTAGATGCGGCCATAGTCCGGGCCGGTGACGGCGCGCAATTCGGTGCGACCGTTAGCGACTTCCATCGTCTTGACCTGCTCGGCGCGGTGGTTGGTCAGGCCGTATTGGAGATTGATACCGGCGAGCGGTGCCGGGAGCTGGCGCATGTAGGACGCAGGTGCGCCAACGAGGCTCGCCAGTTGGCCGAAACTCCAATGGGTGGGCGCAACCGGGGCCTCGGCATCCGGGAGGATCAACGCCAGTTTTTCGGGATCGTCGCGATGCGCTTCGACCCGGATCGCCGCGCTCTCGACCGTGCGCGTCCGACTCTGGTCGGCACGGCGCTTCACCGATGAATAAAGCTCCGACAGGGACAGATATTTCTCATCGTCCGGCCGGGAAAACCATTCGGACGACACACGCCCATTGTGTCCACCGCGGGACACATCCACCTTGTAGCCGCCGCTCTCGGGGCGGCAATCCATGATTTCAATCGCTGTCATGACTATTCTCCATGGCGGGCGGCCTGAGAGCCTCTCTCGACCTCCAAACCCGTCATGGCGACAGCCGCAGGCCTCTTACTCTAACATATCGTCCATCGTGATGCCCTCGATCCAGTCCTGGCCCTTATTCCCGCGTCAGGGATGAAAGCCCGACAGGGGGAAGACCGCAGGGCTTCCGCTCTGCCGACAGCCCGGCCCGCAGGGAGACGCCTAACCTAAACGGATGCATTCACTTCGATCTCTTCGAGTTGATTTTCCCACCATTCGATCGCGAATGCATAAATATCGCGGCAATCCTCCCCGGCACCATAACCTCCGACCAATGGTCGAAAAATGTTTTCTCCTAGATCGAACGTGTCGATGCAGGTGCCTTCCATGACTGAAAGGGGGATCGTTTCTCGAAGGTCAACTCGGAAACCATATTCTTTCAGGATTAGATTGCGCGAATTTTCAATAAACTCTGTGAAGACTTCATGGCCGTTGGCGATGTCCTTCCATGTCTTGAAGGCCGCATTTGCCGAAGCTCTCAAATTGGGTTCAACCGCATCCACCTTCGCAAGCACATGACCTACTGCGCGCAGCAAAGACAGCGCGCTTACCCACAGAACTCGGAAGTGATCAGGGTCCGTTTCGTCCTCCAGCATGCGGTGTACCAAGCGACAGTCATCTAGCACAGCTCGTGCGTTGTACGCGCGCGTCACAACCTCAACGCCATTTTATCTTCCTTTTTCAAGCGCTTACGATTCCCTGAAATTTGGTTTTTTTTGGTGCACTTTGGTGAAAATATGCTACTTTGTCGCTATTGGATGAGGGATCGGAAATGCAAGCCACGCAAAAGAAGCGGTTTTCAGTATCGCTGGACGTTGAAGACTACGCAGCTTTGAAGAGCATTGCAGACGCACAGAAGCCACCATTATCCCTACAGTATCTCGTTTCTTATGCGCTAAACGAATTCATCGACAGTCATAAAGACAAGCAGGTTGAATTTAACTTCGAAGGTCGGAAACGATGAGCGGCACTTTGAAGTTTATTGACCTGTTTGCGGGGCTCGGTGGGTTCCATCAAGCACTGGCGCAGTTAGGACACGAATGTGTATTTGCTTCGGAACTCGATGCCGACCTTGCAGAACTCTACGAAAAAAACTTTGGCATCAGGCCTCATGGTGACATTCGCGCAATTGGCCTGGAAGCCGTTCCCGAACACGACATTCTATGTGCTGGTTTCCCATGTCAGCCGTTCTCGAAGGCAGGTAGTCAGCAAGGGTTTGCTTGCCCTCAGTGGGGGGATTTGTTTGACTACATCATCAATATTCTGCGTTCCCGTCAGCCGCAGTTCGTAATAATCGAGAATGTACCAAATCTCATCAAGCACAATGGTGGGAAGACGTGGGGACAAATCTTACATCGTTTGCGGCTTGCCGGCTACAAGGTTTCAGACGGCAAATTGTCTCCGCATCACGTCGGCGTACCGCAGGTCCGCGAGAGGGCATTCATTGTCGGCTCGCGTGACGAACTCGTAGGCTTCAGTTGGCCTGAGCGACCGAAGTTAGTTGAGACATCGATTCGCACTATTCTTGACAACCAGCCACATGACGCTCGTCATCTGTCGGGTCGATTTATTCAATATCTCGACGCATGGCAGGCCTTTCTTGATAACTTCCCAAAGGATGAGCAACTGCCTTCCTTTCCGATATGGGCAATGGAGTTTGGTGCGACTTATCCGTACGAGACTTCATTCCCGCTCAAGCGCACGGCTGATACACTCCAAGCTTACCGGGGGTGTTTTGGGGTGAATTTAGGAGGCATGAGCAAGTCTGAAATTCGTGCCAATCTGCCTTCCTACGCTGCCAAGCCGAAAAGCGCCTTTCCGAAATGGAAAATCGACTTCATTCGGAAAAATCGAGAATTTTATTCGCGACACAAAGACTGGATAGACGACTGGCTACCATCCATACAAAGCTTTGCGCCGAGTTTTCAAAAGTTCGAGTGGAATCACAAGGGTGGAGAACGGCAAGTCTGGAATTATCTGATTCAGTTTCGTGCTTCGGGGATCCGGATCAAGCAACCTACAACTTCACCGTCACTTGTAGCCATGACGACCAGTCAGGTTCCGGTCATTGGGTGGGAAAAGCGCTATATGACTATCCGAGAGTGCAGCAAGTTGCAGAGCATGGGTGCCCTTGACCACTTGCCCGTTGCGCAAACTTCAGCGTTCAAGGCGCTTGGTAACGCAGTCAATGTAAAAGTAGTCAAAACGATTGCTGAGAAACTGCTCGCAACCTATCCGCCCAAAGGCAGCAAGACAATTGTTCGAAAAACTCAGTCAGGACTGCTGGAAGTTGCGTAAGAGGCGTCTCGGGGGGATGCAATTTGAGTAACAATACCGTTGATATTCAGCCAGGTGTGAGCATGCTGGCAGTGCTAAAGCATCTCAATTATCAGGCTTGGTATGCATTAGCTGAGTTCGTGGATAACTCGATTCAAAGCTATCAACAAAACCATGACGCACTTTCAGGAGACACGGAAAAACTCATCGTAGATATTGATATCGATGCCGCCGCCCCCCCGCGGATCTCGATAAGGGACAACGCTGCTGGCATACTCTTGGGTGACTTTCCGCGTGCGTTTCGCCCAGCGACATTGCCGCCCGACCGCACTGGCTTAGCCGAGTTTGGCATGGGTATGAAAAGCGCGGCATGTTGGTTTGCGCCACGGTGGACGGTGCGGACCTCTGCACTTGGCGATCCGATCGTGCGCACAATCAAATTTGATATTGAGAACATTGTTACTGACGACATCCGTGAACTCGACATCGGTGAAGAACCTGCCGACGCTGAAAGCCATTTCACTGAAGTTATCCTGGAAGACGTTTTCCACGTGCCCGTTGGGAGAACAGTGGCAAAGATCAAAGACCACTTGACCGATATTTACCGGGTATTTGTGCGTGATGGTTTGTTCGAGTTGAGGCTGCGAGGCGAGCCTTTAGTGTATCAGCCGCCAACAGTTCTGCGTCAACCATACTTCAAGACGCCTGATATGCCTTCGCAAGAATGGCGCAAGGATATCGCCTTTGACCTTGGTCCTGATCTCAAGGTTAGAGGTTTTGCCGCAATCCGTGAGACGGCGAGCACGAAGAAAGCAGGCTTCGGGCTCTTCCGACGTGGGCGGATTATTCAAGGTTCCGGAGACGATGGTTACCGGCCACCACTGATTTTCGGTCAGTCCAACAGTTATCGCTATCAAAGGCTTTTCGGGGAGTTGCATCTCGATGGCTTTGAGGTGTCTCACACTAAAGATGGTTTTCGATGGGATGAGAATGAACAACCCTTTTTGGAGTTGCTTCGCGAACACCTCGACCATGACGATCTGCCGCTTCTGAAACAAGCTGAAGGGTATCGGGTTCGCAAGGCTACGGCTGAATTGCACGATGATGCGGTTAAGGCTGTCACCGGCGCTGCCGATGCGCTCGGGGAGGGTTTGCCTGGCGCTCTGCCTGGCTTGGCTGACGCGGAACCCGCGGACACGCCAGAAGAGGAGCCTCCAGTACAGGAGAAGCTGGCCAGCAAAACAATAACCCTGCCGTTCCGGGGCCAAACTTGGGAAATTGAGATCGAACTAACCAATGACCCCTCCGAAAGTCAGTGGCTTGTTTTGAGTGATACAGACCAGTCTACCGGCGACACACGACGGATCGATATCCGAGTATCAATGGCACATCCGTTCATGGTCCGCTTCGCCCAGAATGACAGTGAAGATACCGATGGAATTTTGCGCTTGGCGGCCGGAATAGCAGTTTCGGAGGTGCTGGCGCGCAGTGCTGGTGTCCGAAAAGCAGGCACCGTACGGCGCAACCTAAACGATTTGCTGATGACTGCCCTCTCGGGGCCATGAGGACTGAAAAACATCTATGACTGATACCTCGAATGTGACGATCACCACTCAAGAAGCCCACGTCGCCGGCAGTTGGACTCCGCATGTCGGTCAGGAAACCATGGATTTCCTCTCACGCTCTGCGCCGGCAGAGAGCCGGGAATCACTAGAGGCCGACGCTATCTCCATTCTCTCGAAGGGAGTGTCGCCAGAAGAAATACAGGGTAGCCAGACGGGACTGGTCATCGGCTATGTTCAAAGCGGCAAGACCATGTCGTTTGAAACGGTAACTGCTCTTGCCCGCGACAATAGCTTCCAGATCGTTATCGTTATCGCGGGCGTGACGACCAATCTTCTCAATCAGTCTACAGAACGCTTGGCGAATGACCTCGGTCTTCGGGATCCATCGCGGCCGCGGCGATGGGTCCAGTTGGAAAACCCGAGTAACAATGATGATTCAGTCCAATTCATCAATAGCGCTCTCGAGGATTGGCGCGATCCGGATACACCGGATGATTTACGTAGAACTGTGCTGGTCACTGTGCTCAAGCAGCATCAGAGATTGGGACACCTGACATCGCTGCTCGACCGTCTAGATTTGGCTGGTGTCTCGGTCCTAATTGTTGACGATGAGGCTGATCAGGCCAGTCTCAATAATGAAACGTCCCAAGACTCAGAGAGCACGACCTATACCAGACTTATGGAGTTGCGGGCAGTAATCCCCCAGCACACGTACTTGCAGTACACGGCGACGCCGCAAGCCCCATTGCTTATCAATATTATCGATAGTCTTTCGCCTAATTTTGTTGAGGTGTTGGAGCCAGGCGCCGCTTACGTGGGAGGGCGAGATTTTTTCAAAGAGAGTCCGCATCTCATTAAGAGCATTCCACCTGGCGAGGTTCCCACGCGGAACAACCCTTTGGTGGAACCTCCCGAAACGCTGTTGGACGCCTTGCGGGTGTTTATCGTCGGGATCGCGGCCGCCATTGAACTTGGCGAAAGCCGAGGCAATCGATCGATGCTGGTACATCCCTCGCACCTGACTGCACAGCACAACGATTTTTACAATTGGATCAGAGACAGCCTTGAGGATTGGAAGAGCTGTCTGAGTCAAGCAGATCACGACCCTGACAGGCAAGAGTTGCTGGAAGCGCTGCGAGTTGCCCATTCAGAGTTACAGCTGACAGTCGGTGATGACCTTCCACCATTCGATCAGCTTGCCCGGCGCTTTCGAATAGCGATGAATCGGGTTCAGATCATGGAGGTGAATGCCACGTCGGGTAAGACGCCAAAGGTTGATTGGCCGAATTCATTTGGGTGGATTTTGGTGGGCGGCGCCGCGATGGATCGCGGCTTTACGATTGAGGGCCTAACGGTGACGTATATGCCTCGTGGCATCGGTGTCGGCAACGCCGACACCATCCAACAGCGTGCGCGCTTCTTTGGATACAAACGAGGATACCTTGGATACTGTCGCGTCTATCTGGAAGATGGTACGAAGCAGGCGTTCGAGGATTATGTTGACCACGAAGAAGACATTCGGAGTCAATTGGTTGCCGTTCAGGACGCTGGCCAGCCTCTAAATAGTTGGAAGCGGGCATTCGTGATGTCGAATGCACTGCAACCCTGCCGTGATAGCGTTCTTGATTTCGACTACATGCATGTCCCTTTGGCATCACGTTGGATTGCACCTCGATTTGTCTTGGCCACACCTGAATTGACAGCTGCAAATCGAGCCCACGTTCAGAGCTTCATTCGGTCCCAGACCTTCGTGCCAGATGATGGGAATCCCGATCGTACAGAAATACAGCGCCACGCCTTCGCGGATGCTGTGTCGCTTCAGAGTGTGATGGAGAATTTGCTTGTCCCATTCAGACTAACGGGCGCAACCGACTCGCAGCGTAACACTGCACTGTTGTTGCAACTCAGCAAGGTGCTTGAGAACAACCCAGAAGAAACTTGCAGGGTCTACCAGATGAGCGCCGGGCAAAAGCGACTTCGTGGCATTGGCAATGACGGCGAAATCAAGAACCTGTATCAAGGTGAAGCACCTGTTCGACCGCTAGCTCAGCGGGGTACGGTCTATCCGGGTGACCAAGCTATCAAAGACGGCGATCGGATCACCGTGCAGATACACTATCTCGATTTGCGAGACGATGCGGATCGGATTGTATCGCCCGATACATATGTGATTTCCGTCTATTTGCCTGGAAGGCTTGCGGAGAATTACGTCGTGCAGCAGGGGCAATAGCGTAGTGTCAGGACGCTTTGCAGTTGCATATGAGGACTTAGTCGCAGGCGGCCGAACACCATCTGAAGGCAGTTTTCTCGTAGTTCAAATTGGCGACGAGTTTGAGAACTGGTTCGTCGGGATTGACGACCAGAAGCGTCCATCCGTTTTGGTGGAGTCTGAAACTGCCGAAGGCCGACAACCACCGCCAATCAAACTCGAAAACCTAGACGTTCAGTTTCACGTACCGTGCAAAATTGAACGCGCAAATGCTCGCATTGTGGATGCCACTTGTAGTGTTATGCGCCTGGTTTCGGCTGATCGTGCAACGCGAGAAGTATTCTTCTCGGTTTGCGACTCGATCGCCGTCATGCTTGGGGGTAGTCCCAAAGACAGTGAATTATCCAAGGCAATGCGACGACTTGCCGAGATATTCAGGAGAATGCTGTCTTCGCCGACCCGAAAATTGTCGGGTTTGTTCGGTGAGCTATGCTTGATCCACCAGGCTCGACTGCCGCACGAGCTCATAAGGGACTGGCGCGAAGACGACAGTGACCGTTACGACTTTTCATCGAATGAACTGAAAGTCGAGGTTAAAAGCACTTCAACACGCAGGCGCACCCATGAGTTTTCTTTCGATCAGTGCAATCCACCGGCTGGCGCAATCGGACTTATTGCATCTCTTTTTATAGAACGTACTGGTCGCGGAACTTCGGTGAGAGAACTCCAGACTTTGATCGAAGCACGTGTTGCAGGCCGACCGGACTCGATTTTGAAACTGCGCGAAGTCATCGCTAAAACGCTAGGTTCTGATCAGCAGAGCGCCGAAGATGCTCAGTTCGATCTCACACTAGCGACGGAGTCCATTGTGTTTTTCGATCTGAATGAGATTCCGGCTCTGCGCGATGATCTGCCACCAAACGTATCCAGGGTACGTTTCGTCTCAGATTTATCCGCTAGTCAAAGAGTTGATATCGATGCTTTATCAAACTCAGAGCCTAGCCTGACAGCATATACGAAGAAGACATAGTCTCAGGTTGGGCCGTGGATCCGGTTCACGCCCACATCGGCGATCAGATCATCGACATAGGCGAGGCGATTTCCGCGGCCGCGACAGGACGTGAAGTATACACGCTGCATGGCACGCGTGAACGCGACGAAGAATGCACGCATCTCTTCGCTGTCTTGCGGTTTGAAGGTCCACCAGGTTCCACTGTCGAGACCGAAAAAGATGACTGTGTGGAATTCCAGCCCCTTGCTCTTATGAATGCTCATAAGCGGAACTTGACCAACACCATCAAAGTTTCTTGCAACCTTCGCCCAATCAGTTTCGCCCTCGGCGGATTCCTTCAATAGGCATGTCAGTCCGGTGCGAGCACGAAGGTAGTCTTTGTCGCGGCGATAAGCCGGGACAGCTGCGCGCAATTCAGCTTCACCAACGAACTCCAAGATCGATTGGACAAGCGCCGCACATGAGTCATTTGACGGGGCGTTGGTTTCCATGAAGCTGCGCAAGCCCACAATTTTAGTGCCAACTTGGTCTTGCAAGGTCTCCTGATCAGCCTGATTGTCTGGGTCCGAACCCCAAATTAGGGACAACCGCTCAATGACCGAGTGCCAGTCATCGGGCGCCTTTTGAAACGCGCCCAGACGGATCAGCGCGATGGTGCATTGGGTGACGTCCTCGGTGAGCACGTCTTGAATCGCGATGTTGGCGCCCTCGGGACTGCGGGCGATATTTCGAAGACGCACACCATGTGACGCAAGCGCAGGTCCGAGTTCTCCTTCAAGTACATCTGGTTTGAAACGGACCAGCACGGCACAATCTTCAGGGGCCATTTCACCGGAATAGATTGCGGAAGCTATCCAGTTGGCAACCCCCTCGCATTCAGACACCCGATCATCATATGCCCAGATCGCGCAAACGTCGCCGTCAACACCCTTGATGCGTTTGGCGTCGGGTTTTGCGGAGGAGGCTTCGAGGGATACAGCAATCGCATGCTGGATCTCAACCAGTTCCGGATGGGAGCGCCAGTTGGAGATCAGCGTCTCTTGCTTTGCACCAAAATCGGCTGCGAAAGTTTTGAACGCGTCGGGCATGGCGCCCGCCCAGACCATAATCCGCTGTTTGTTGTCACCGACGGCGGTGAGACGCGCATCGCTGTTCAAAAAAAGACGCTTAAGCAGGTCATACTGGCCAAAAGTGGTGTCTTGAAATTCATCCAGAAAGACAACAGGGTATGTGGCTTGCAGACCGGCGACTAGGCGTGGATCGTGCGATAGAACATAGTTCACTAGACGGTTGATCATCGGGAAGGTCAGCCGCGTCAGGCTTTCATCCCGATAGTACTCAGACCAAAAGCGGGTCAGAACGTCTTTCCACTGAGGGTTCTTAGGGTTCAGGGTTTCAATCGGAAGCCTGCAGCGCGCAACCGCTTGCTCGAGTGTTTTGCCAGACAGGTGCTGATACCCGTGACGCGTAAGGAAATCGTCCCAATCCCGAAAACCGGGAAAGGCAATCTCGTAGTCAGGAGACGGTGTATAAGGTGCTGGGATAAGTTCGCCGAAGCGATCAACAAGGCCTTTCGAGAAGGCATCAAAGGTCAAGGAATCGAACCTGCCCGATAACTCTGGTCCACAGCGCTGTCTTACGCGTTCCTTCAGGTTTTTTGCCGCGTCGCTTTTGAAGCTGATAGCCAGAATTCTGTGGGGCGCACGGCAAATACCTGTTGAGAGGAGGTAGTCGGCCTTCTGCGCGAGAAATTCAGTTTTCCCGGCACCTGCGCTGGCAACGACACACAGGTTGTGATCGTTTTCGTGGATGGCGTTGAGCGCTGCCAGTTCAAGCGAGGCGACACTTTTTGGTGTCCAGTGTTCTGGTTTGATGATCGGCATGCGTCACCCAAGATAATGCTTGATCCGGTCAAGCAAAGCATCGAGCTCTTCTGGAGGCGACTTCAGATCTTTCTTTTTGAGGCGGTTGATCGCTGTCAGATGCGCCGCCGGTTTGCTCTTAGACAAGAAGAGATAGGGGTACCACCTAAAGAAATTATCCCAGTCTGCATCATAGTAATCAGGGTGACCGGTTTTCTTCAGTGTAGTTTTCTTCCGTTTTGCGACGGCTTCAGCGGTCGCGCTTGGGCCATGCCCGCCGGGTGCTGCCTGCATGTAGGCTTTGCTGAATATGCAGAGCATCGAGAAGTCTATATCTATTGGTTCCGAAAAGAACACATTCAGTTCTCGAAGAGTTTCGAGCCAATAGGTGCCAAGGCTCTTATCCGAGTCTTCATCGTAGTCGATATCGATATCCTCGTTTGATAGCTCATCGATGTTGTCCGGATTGACCTCTCCGCTCGCAACGTGCTCGCAGCCTTCAAATTCGACACCGAAAGCCAAAAGCTTGTCGACAATGCCGCGGATCGCGGCGGCGCCACCATGCTGCCGACCGTAATCGAGATCGAGCAAAGTGACGTGTGGGATCGATAGGTCTCTGAGCAAAGTCCAGAAATGCTCGACATGGCGCCCTCCGAGTGGAACGATCGGGCAGAAGGCTTTGTCGAGATGAAGGTCCCTCGCGCGAGCAAGCTTTGGCAAAACAATCTGTTCGGAGTCCCCTTCGCCAAGCACAACGAGCTTCGCGAAATAGAGCTCTGGGTATGCGCGCACGGCTTGTCTTACGTACTTGCCAGCTTCGTCGATCGCAGGCGGCAGTGTGAGGGCTCGAATCGCGCTGCGTCCGGTCTCTGCATCCAGACGGCAATAGCGAAGCGTTTCGGGCTCAACACGGGAGAGAATCGACGCACTGTGACTGGACAGCATGACTTGTGCTGTTTCCATCTCAGCGATGTCCTCGCAAAGGTCCATGATGCGGGACAAGAAAAACGGTGATAGCGAGTTTTCCGGTTCTTCGATCAGGAGTAGAGTAAGCGGAACGTGCTTGAGTAGTGACGGCTCGAATGGTGACCTATCATCAGACAGGTCGAGTGCATCCTGTTCGATCTCCAGCAAAGCCGCGGTCAATGCGATCTGGAACAAGGATTTTTGTCCATCGCTTAAGCGTTCAAGCGGACGATCTGCGCTGGACGCATCAGGCGAGAACTTCACGTCGGCATGCCGAATGATCGCCTCAAAGCGATCCTCGGTAAGCTTCAGGATGGGTTGGGAGTGGGTCCCAGCTTCATTGACCTGCTGCCATCGTTTGGACAACCGTTTGCTGATGAATGTGATGGGACGTTCCTTTTGAAACGCATCCTGCAGGTGTTCTGCGTGGTCTTCGGTCGTATCCTTGAGCGCCTCGGACCAACGGGCAGCGCGCCAGAGTCGTCCGCGTAGCAGCGCTTTGACTTGAGAAATCGAGCCACGGTTGGCTGGCACATAGACTACTTGGATGGCGGACCTTTGGGCGGCAGTCAGCGGCTTGCAGGCGTCCCACTCATATTGTTCGTCTGTGCGCGTGATCCATCTAAGGCTCGATTCGATGACCCCATCGGGCGTCCCGTCGTCGATCCACACGCCCTTCAGGATAACGCGCGCCTGAAGCGGGTCATCGGGGTCGCTGGCTGACATTTGCGTCCAGAACTCGGCGACAGCAGCCCCAGCCTCATCGTCATCAAGTTCAGGAAACGAAAACACAGCCTCAATATGAAGCTCACATTCGTTCGCCACATCGTCAGCATCCACCGGGAGGTGGAAGTCGGACTTTTCGACCTTCCGGGCCGAGCCGCCCAGGCCGAACATTCGGCTGAGCGCTTGGAACACAGCGGTCTTTCCGGCCCCGTTTGCACCGATGATCGTTGTCACAGGATCGGTCATATCCAGCGTGATCCCGTCCGGCCCAAAGCACTGGAAGTTTTTGATTGTCAGAGTGTCGAGCCGCATATTTTGAATGTTCCTTCAGAGCGCCAGGGCCTTGTCGAGATCGTCATGTTCAAAGGCGCTGGCCATGCGACTGATCTCGGCAGCGCGCGCGCCAACCCCTTTCGCGGTTTCACGCCACGCTGATGTTGTGCGCGCGACTTCTTTGATGATGCCGCGCGCGTCTGCGAGCGCCAGACTGAAGTACTCTGCAGCGCTTTCAAGAAGATCGAGAGAACACGTCCCTTCGTCGAGATCGATGTTGGTCGTCAGTACGCGAGCTTTCAGATCGACCGGCGTAGGGTTAAGATCGTAAGCAGGCGAAAGCGTCCAACCGTCTTTCCCGACCCAAAGAAACCCGTGATTGCGCAGATGATCATCCACGTTGGAGATCAGCACGCTAAACGCCACACGCCTGTAGAGTTTGCTGGCATCGACTTTCGCCTGCGCACCATGCTCTGTGAGGGAATCGACAATCTCGGGGTAGCTGCCGCGCTCACCATCTTTCGAGCCGGTCATCGCCATCGCGGAAAGAAATGGTAGGCGCGTTTCGCCGATACGATCGAAGCGTCGCGACAAGAGCACAGCTTTGCCAGCGACCTCCACCAATTCGTGGTGAGGAGTGGTAATGCCAGCGCGTTCCGCTAATTGGAGCGCGATTTCCTCCCATGTCTCGACACTGTATTCGTCTGTTTCCTTTGGAAACTTTGCAATGGAGAGGTGGCCGTGCTGATCTATGATCGATGCCTTTGGGCGCGCGCCGCCGAGAGAGGAGCCGGGGGCGAAGATCATTTGCAGGTCTTCGTCTGTTTCTTCGTTTCGTAAGATGCGCTCTGTGACCTGGAGTAGTCGGCCCAGTTCGATAACGGCCGGAACGCCAGCGCGAACGGGTGCTTGAAACGCATGTTCGCCAATGCGCCGAAAGCGCAGGGCGCCTAGCCGCGTCGCGTCTGCGACGCCTAGCAAATAGTCGGTTTCTGTTAATGTACGCACCTGCCGGTTTTCTTGATCAGCCAATCGACGCTCAGCACGTTGCATCAGACGGCGCCCCCAGGTGTCCGGTGCGGAATCTCCAAGAGAACCGAAAATGGTTTGGCCTCGCGGCGGGGCGAAACCGCCGCGCGTTAGGGCAAGTGCCGGCTCGATCGAGAAGCGTTCCGCATCGTCGAGCCAAGTGTCGAGATACTCGAACACGACTGTTTCGCCACCGCGCGCTTGGTTGGCGTGCGCGATCCCAATGGGTCGGGTTGTCCCATTGAGGTCTATATGGACTTCAATATCACTCACGGGACGAGGGTCCGGCTCTGCCTTTGAGGTGAACGCGCTTGGGTAGATTGGCGCTGGCGAGCGACTGTCCGACTTCGTCGCGGGAGATGTCGGCTATTTCTCCGAGTCCATTGAGAAGGCCTAGCGCTTGCAGAACAGAGGCGTAGATCCCGACACCAACGTTTGTATCGCCTTCTTCGATCTTTTGAAGTGTTGAGCGAGACGTGAAGGCGCGCTCCGCCACCACCGCCATGGGCAGTTTTCGACGTCGTCGTGCGTCACGAATGTCTGCGCCCAGTTTCCGGAGCGTGCGTCGCACTGCAACTGGCGGACGGTGAGGGGTTGGCATGGCGTGGGGCCTTCGTACTACAAAACTCCCTCTTATGTAGCGCGAAGATTACAAAATGTCTATTGCGAAGGTGGTCACTGCTCCCGTTTGCCTCAAGCGGCGGATCACAGTTGAACCTTTGCGTTACCGATCAGGCCGACCCTGTCGAGTTCCGCCGACTTGCCTGTATGGCAGCGAGACGCGCTGCAATGTCGAGATATTAGGCCTGTGCCTGACTCCGTTCGGACGGTTGTGCGGCTTGCTTAATGAACTGGTCAAGGGCTGCCTTGCGCGATGCCCTGTCACAGGCAAGGGCGGTCTGCCTGAACTCCGCACCATCTAGAAGGCCTTGGACATATCCCGCTACGGTATCGGCAGCGGTAATCAGAACGCTGTCGAGTGCGTGGATGTATTTGCTCGTAATCGAATTCGTGGAGTGGCCGACCAATGCTGCAACTGTGCTTTCGGTGAAACCGAGATCGTTGGCCAGGCTCGCGAAGCTGTGCCTCAGAACGTGGGCAGTGAAGTTGGGGATAACTGTGCCGCCGAAGATCTTATTCCAATGGTTGGGAAAGCTGCCAAACATCTCTGCGCCGCGTGTGCCCGGAAAGACGAAGTCGCCGGGTGTCGTCTTTCGGCGCTCCTCAAGGATCTCGATTACAGGGAGGCCGATAGGTCGTACAGATGCGCCTTCCTTGGAGTCAGACAAGCGGAGGCAACTGTTTTCGAAATCGATATCACGCCATTTTAGTTTGATGATCTCGCTCCGACGGCAACCGGTCAGGGCCAGGAGGCGTGTGATTGCAACTGTTGGCGCGAACTCGATTGTCTGTTCGGCTTTGTCGAGAAGCTCCCCGAGTGTCTTGTATTCCGAACTGCTCAATCGCCGGTCGCGGACCCGGTCTTTCGGCTTTCGAATGCCGTGCGCGACATTCTGTTCGATGATGCCCATGCTGATCGCATAGGTGAGCATCGAACCGACGAGACCAACACAGCGGCTCGCTGTGCCGCGTCCACCTCGTAGGATCGATTTGCCTCGCTTGTTGGCAGTCTTGCGCACCGCCTTGGTTTTTCCCGAGATGATATCATTCATCATCTTCGTGACGTTGGCCTTTGTCAGATCTTGAACGCGGCGCTTACCAATCAATGGGACGATGTGGCCGTTGATGCGACCAATATCTGTATAGATAGTATCCGGCTTCTTGGGTCGCCCGCCCTTGCCGAGAATGAGACCAGCATTCATCGCGTCAATGTATTGAGCCGCAAGTTCTTCAACCGTGATGGCGTTGCGCTGAATCAGGCGTTCTTCAGCAGGGTTCTCGCCCTGAGCGATCTTGCCGAGTTGAACCCTGGCTTCCTTCCGGGCCGTGTCCGGCGTCCAGATGCCATGAAACCCGATACTGTAGCGGCGCGATCGACCGGCGGCCCGATACTGAAGGACGTAGCTGCGCTTTCCTGATTTGAAGACGCGCAACCCGAAGCCGGGCAGTTCGTCATCCCAGATGACGTAGTCTTTTTCTCGGACCTCGGCCGCGTCCACGACGCGCTTGGTGAGTTTTGGCATGAGAAGTCGCACCTTTCCGGCCGGTCCCGCGTAAGCACTGCGTAAGCAGTAGGGCGGAAATCGCGACCTGCGTTTGGATAGAGACTTCAGTGGAGCGCTTCAGAAAAACAATCTCTTTCAACGCTATATCGTATAAAGACGTGCTCTATCGTATGTTTCGGATAGGTGCTATTAAATCCTCCGAAGGCAGAGGTCGAAGGTTCGAATCCTTCCGGGTCCGCCATTTGAAAAAACCCGCCTGCGACGTTGGTCGCGGCGGGTTTTTTCCTGTTCGAGGGTGAGGGGCGGCAGATAGAGATAAGCTGTCGCCTTTCAGACCCGATCTGGCACAGGCGCGGGGTTGACCAACATCGCGCTTCCAAGCGCATCGATCCGTCGTCAAGCTGGGCGACGCCTTAGTCGACCAGACTCCCCCGAATTTGCCGAACCGCTTCACATCACGCAAGCGCCACGACGACGCACGCGATCAAAGCAACACAACGGTGATCGCAAGCTTCGGTCGCTGCGTTAAACCGCACGCATGTCATCAACGGCCTGGGTCGGCACCGGATGCCGAGGTGTATATCTCCCCGGTTCTACTTTCTTTCGCCCTTGGAAAATTCCCACTAGACAAGTGTGTCCAGAACAGCTCAAGCTATTAGACAGAAATGTCCATTAGGCTGGTGACGACTCAGCTTTTTCCACGCGCGCAGCAAGTTCAGGGGGGTAGGTCCATGAAATCGCACTACCGTGCAGTCGTGATCGGAGGCGGCGTCGTCGGCGCTTCAGTGTTGTATCATTTGGCGAAATTCGGCTGGAAAGACGTTTGCCTGATCGAAAGATCGGTGCTGACCGCCGGGTCCAGTTGGCATGCGGCGGGCGGGTTCCATGCGCTCAACGCAGACCCCAACATCGCGTCTTTGCAGGCCTACACCATCGACCTCCTGTCCCAGATCGAGAAAGAATCGGGTCAGTCGGTCGGCATGCACATGACCGGCGGGATGACGCTTGCCGGGACGCCGGACCGCTGGGAATGGCTGCAATCCGCCTATCGCACCTTCCAGTCGATCGGCATCGATGACGTACATCTGATCACGCCGCAAGAGGCGAAAGAGCACTGTCCGATTATGTCGATTGATGGCATCGTCGGCGGCATGTATGCCGAACGCGAAGGCTATGTGGACACGACCGGCACCGTTCGCGCCTACGCCGGCGCGGCCAAGAAATACGGTGCGGAAGTGGTTGAGCACAACCGCGTGCTGGCGCTGAACCAGACCAAAGACGGCTGGGAAGTCGTGACCGAAAAAGGCACGATCCACGCCGAGCACGTCGTCAACGCCGCAGGTCTCTGGGCCAAGCAGGTGGGCCGCATGGTCGGCATCGAATTACCTGTATCGCCGTTGAACCACCACTATCTTATCTCGGATAGCATCCCGGAGGTCGCGGCGCTGGGCAGAGAAATGCCGCTGGTCGTGGACCTCGAAGGGTTCACCTATATGCGTCAGGACCAGAACGGCATGCTTCTGGGCATCTACGAGATCGACCACGAACACTGGATGATGGACGGCGCGCCCTGGGAATATGGCTTCGAGCTGCAACAGGAAAACCTGGATCGGATTGAAAAAGAGCTGATCCTTGGCTTTGAACGCTATCCCGCCCTTCAGAAGGTTGGCGTCAAAACCTGGGTCAACGGCGCCTTTACCTTTGCGCCCGACGGCAACCCGCTGGTTGGCCCCGTGCGGGGCAAGCCGGGGTACTGGTGCGCCTGCGGCGTGATGGCCGGGTTCCTGCAAGGCGGCGGCGTCGGCAAATCGCTGGCCGAATGGATGATCCATGGCGAGCCTGAGGCGGACGTTTTTGGCATGGATGTGGCCCGTTTCGGCGCCTATGCCGAGAACAAGCAATACATCAAGGAAACCACCGGCCAGTTTTACACTCGCCGCTTCGTGATGACCTATCCGAACGAGCAGCTGCCGGCGGGCCGGCCGCTGAAAAAG